>VOFC01001478.1_pt1 | contig 30000 bp, 34 predicted proteins | sample 5384161 | NCBI WGS metagenome assembly VOFC01 (sample SAMN12384722, study PRJNA508395) | human gut metagenome | isolation source: healthy gut B | host: Homo sapiens
GCAGCAGTATCAAGAAATTGGACGCTTATACCATTGAGAACGAACCTATTGCATCAATCGATCTGATGGAACGTGCAGCAACCGCATTAACAAAAGCCATCACAACAGATGGAATCCGGAAACACCTGTCACCATCTTTGCCGGACCGGGCAATAATGGCGGAGACGCCTCGCCATCGCCCGCATGATGGCGGAAAAAGGATATAAAATCGAGGTATTTCTCTTCAACACGAAAGGAGAACTTTCACCCGACTGCCAGACCAATAAAGAACTGGTAGAAATGATGGAAGAAGTAACTTTCCATGAAATCAGTACCCAGTTCGTACCTCCCACACTGACACCGGAACATCTCGTGATCGACGGATTATTCGGTTCCGGTCTCAACAAACCATTGAGCGGAGGATTCGCTGCCGTTGTGAAATATATCAATTCCTCTCCCTGCCATGGTAGTAGCCATCGACATTCCTTCCGGACTTATGGGAGAAGAAAATACATTCAACGTAAAAGCTAATATTATCCGTGCGGACGTCACTTTCAGCCTGCAACTTCCTAAGCTGGCCTTCCTCTTCGCAGAGAATACAGAATTTGTTGGAGAATGGGAAGTGCTGGATATCCGAATTAAGCGAAGACGGTATTGAAGAGATGGAGACTAACTACGAAATGTTGGAAATAGAAGAAATCCGTTCACTCATCAAGCCACGCAAACAGTTTGCCCACAAGGGGAACTTCGGCCATGCACTATTGATTGCCGGCTCAAAAGGAATGGCAGGTGCCTCTGTACTCGCTGCGCGCGCCTGTCTCCGTTCGGGAGTAGGGCTGCTGACTGTTCATGCACCGATGTGCAACAACGACATTCTTGCAGACCTCCATACCCGAAGCAATCGTAGAAACCGACATCAACGAAACCTGTTTTGCCGTACCTACCGATACGGACGACTATCAAGCAGTCGGCATCGGCCCCGGGACTGGGACGAAACGAGGAAACGGAAGCTGCCTTGTTGGAGCAACTGGAACACTGCCAGACTCCTGTTGTAGTGGATGCCGACGCTCTTAATATCCTCGCCAACCACCGCCATACCCTTACCCACCTGCCGAAGGGTTCCATCCTCACCCCTCATCCGAAAGAACTGGAACGTCTGACCGGCAAATGTCAGGACTCTTACGAACGTCTGATGAAGGCTTGCGAACTGGCGCGCACTGCCCAAGTCCACATTATTCTAAAGGGAGCTTACTCCGCCATCATCACCCCCGAAGGTAAATGTTACTTCAACCAAACCGGAAATCCGGGAATGGCAACCGGAGGTAGTGCGGAGACGTACTGACCGGAGTAATCCTTGCACTCCTTGCGCAAGGCTATCCCACCGAAGAAGCCGCTAAAATCGGCACTTACATTCACGGATTGGCGGGCGATGTCGCTCAAAAGAAGCAAGGAATGATCGGAATGATTGCAAGCGACATTATCACCTGTCTGCCGACAGCATGGCGACTTGTAAGCGAATAAAAGTTAAGAACTTACAGTTTTTTCAATAACTTCATTAACTTTGTTTTCAAAACCAGCTAAAAAAGAACCGAATATGAAAAAGTTAATCATAGCAGCAGGACTACTTATGACAACGTCCGCCTATGCACAAACCGAAGTGCTGACAGGAGTGACGCGAGGAAAAGACTACGGAGTAGTGTACGCCCTCCCCAAAACCCAGATAGAAATAGAAATAAAAGCAAACAAAGTCAACTATAAGCCGGGAGAATTCAGCAAATATGCCGACCGCTACCTGAGACTGACCAACGTCTCTGCCGACCCCGAAGAGTACTGGGAACTGACTAGTGTCAAAGTGAAACCTGTAGGTGTGCCCAACAGCGAAACGACTTATTTCGTAAAACTGAAGGATAAAACAGTAGGCCCTCTCATGGAACTGACAGAGGATGGCATTGTAAAAATCAATCAACGTCCCTTACAGCAACAGCAGTGTAGGCAAAAAAGCCGCTCCCGCTCCCACAGTCCTCCAAAAAAAGCAAATCCTCGTGATTTCCTTACCGAAGAGATCCTAATGGCTAGCTCCACCGCCAAAATGGCCGAACTGGTGGCCAAAGAGATCTATAATATCCGCGAAAGCAAAAATGCCTTATTGCGCGGACAGGCTGACAATATGCCTTCAGACGGAGCACAGCTTAAGATTATGCTCGACAATCTGAATGCACAGGAAGAAGCCATGACGCAAATGTTCTCCGGCACCTGCAACAAGGAAGAAAGAGAACATTCACTGTCCGCCTTACCCTGACAAGGAATTTAACAATGAAGTTGCTTTCCGCTTCTCGAAGAAGTTAGGTGTAGTTGCCAACAATGATTTGGCAGGGAACTCCGTTTTATATCAGTCTGAAAGACCTGAAATCGGTCAAGATACCACAGGAAGATGGTAAGAAGAAGAAAGATTTGGATGGAATCGCCTACAACGTACCCGGACAAGCTATGGTTACATTGACCGACGGCAAAAAGAAACTTTACGAAGGTGAACTTCCTATTACTCAATTTGGTGTGATAGAATATCTGGCTCCGGTATTATTCAACAAGAATTCTACCATCAAAGTTTACTTTGATCCGAATACGGGAGGATTGCTCAAAGTGGACAGAGAAGAAGGGAAATAGAAAAACGAGAAAGTGAACTTCTAAAAAAACAAAGAATATGGTTGGTGAAGGACATGCATTCGACATGATACGCCGAATAAAAGAGGGACGGGAAGCTTCCCGCCTACGTCGTGAACGTGCTAACGACAAGTTGAAGCATTTAAACCGTGCAAACGAACCTTATCCACTGCCCAATACCACTCCCGAAGAAATGGAACGTATCATCCACGACTCGGAGAAAAAAAGAAAGAGAAAAAGACAGCAATTATTTTGTTTGGGGAACGCTTATTATCATGGGCGTCCTGATAGCAATTGCCGTCATACTTTGGGCTGTATTTATCAAATAAATAATAATAAATTCACCACAGAGGACACGGAGGGCACAGAGGTTTAATCTTTTTATTCACTATAATGAGTAACACAGAGTCTCACGTATTGAGAATCGTATTTATCGCTCTGTTTTACTTGCGGAAAGAGAAGAAGAACTCTGTGTCCTCCGTGTCCTCTGACATTCCTGGTGAAATATAAATTCCACTATTTATGCGACTGGTATCACCAGTTTTATAAATCCATCTTTCTGCATTTGAGAAAGATAGCCGATACACGCGACTCTTTCGTAGCCCTCTTCATATTGAAAGTGGTCTGCGAGTTTTTCTATAATCTCACGAACATTGCGTTTTCCATCTATCAGTTCCCATACAGCCGTACCGTGTTCTTCAATCGCACATGAAGTTCTTTCGGACATTCCTGCCGGCTACAAGGAAGCGTTGCATCCACGGATATTTAAAACGGGGAAAGGAGAGCACAATTGTCAGAGCCCCTTCCCTTTCTGCTGTAATATGTTCACTGCGACAGGCCGATTTTGGTATGCAGAGAAGCGAATACGGCAGAATAAAACAACACACACAGCAACGCAATCAGCCAAAATCCTTTATTGGTTACAATCAACCAAATATCTTTCATACGGAAAGGCTCTTCAGGTTCCGCCCCTTCTTCTTCTAAAGAAGCATCCAGTTTCTTATCATAGAAAGTATAAATAAAGAATGCTACCGTACCAATACAAAGCATAGTAAGGCACAGCAACAATGGAGCAGGAATATTAGGATGGAACACACCCTCATCATCAGTAATACCAAAGAAAGTAGCGATAGGAACCGTAACAGCCAAAGCCAGCATAGTGCCTAAACGGGCTGTCGCCATCTCCATACCCATGGCCAGAGCCATTTCTTTTCCTTTAAACCACTTCACAATAATTTTTGAAACCGTGATGCCTGCAATCTCTACACCGACACCAAATATAGCATATCCCAACGCAGCCAGTCCTACCTGGGTTTTCATTCCAAGCAAAGTGCTTCCCTCAGCAAATGTAGTAGAAATAGCATAATATTTGTTGCTGTTTAACATAGATTTTTGCCAAAGTTTCCGTAAAACAGCTGTCATCTTCCTCTTCTTCCTTTATCGTTTTCTTCTTCGGTAAGTTCGTCCGAAGAGGTTGGCGAAGATGGCATTTCTTCTCTTAAAGGTTTCATGCAGAGGGGAGAGTCGCTCTCGCTCTTTTCTATAAAATCGTCAATCAGTTCGAAGCCTTTGAGTTTGGGCGTTTCTTCAGCCGGCTGTTCCGTGGCCGGAGTCTCCTCCAAAAGGAAAGAGGTGTAATCCATCGAATAGTCGAAACTGGTCCGGGCAGTCACCTCTTCGGGTACTGTGGACAAGAAAGCGTCGATCAATGCTAATGTGCGGTCTACGGACGGTTCGTCTTTCAGCACCTCCGTGAGAGGTACTCCCTTTTTCCGTGCCTGCACATCATAGCGGTCACCTTCAATCAACCGGAACAACTGCCGTCTGTCTGCAATGTACAGAACCGCTTTCCGCAGTTCCCCACCGAAACTGTTAATATCATGGAGAATATATAGGTTCTTTAGATACAACAGGCGAAGCGACTGAAAATACGGATACCGCGCGAGCATATTGCGCAACTCATACAAAGTATCCCTATCCAGCGTTTCAGGGTGCTGAATCCATTGTTGCAAGTTAACAGAAGTCATTAAAATTACCAGTTTGCTACAGTTGCATTAAATATTTGGTCGGTTATCTCTTTACTCATTTCCGCTATTAATCCATCCTGTACGGCTGTCAGCAGCTGGCTGGAATCATAGGTACGGAAAGCTGAAAATTGTTGTTCGAAGTCTTCGGCGTGATTTGTGTTGTTGACAAAACGCACATTGACGGTGATAGTCAACTTCGTCTCCGAAGAATAACCGTCGGCAGATACTGCCTGGTTGTACTGATTGTACCCTGTGATTTCTCCGTCAATCTGCAAGTCGGCATTTTGACTCGGCTTGAGCAGTTGCAGACGGGTCTGCCGGATGAAGATATCTTTCAGGTCCTCATTAAATTTGGTTGCCAACGGTGCATACACATACTCCGACTTAATAGGGAAGTCGGCTATCGAAATGGTTTTCACCTTATCATAATTGATAGACGAACCATTAAACTTATAGGAAACAGTACACGCAATGACTACCAACGGCAAGCCGAACAGTAGCGTAAAAAGGGCGTATTATTTTCTTAATCCAATTCATATTCTTTTTATATTTTTCTATAAAGTGTACGCTCGGAAATATTCAAGTCCTTGGCCGCACTCTTCCGCTTTCCATGATGCCTCTCAAGTGCCTTTGCGTATCATTTCTTTTCCACTTCGTCCAGTGACAAAGGAGATTCTTCTACATATTCTTCCGTGTCTTGTATGTCATCGTCATCCTTGCAAACCGTAGGCTGCATGGTGTGAATGATAGCAGGTACCGAAGGTTGATGCGCCGTCACTACCGGAGTAGTAACCACCGTTCCCATTTGCCCTACCTGCCCCACCTGTCCGGCACGTTCCGCCATCAGGTTGTGCACCATCTTCTTCAGCTCCGCCACTTCCTGGCGCATATCGAACAGAACAGAATAAAAGAATCTCCCGTTCGCTCTCAAAGCCTTTACTCTCACGCGTTCCCATCAGCGCGGGAAGACGTTGCGTATTTTGTGCGGGAAGATAATTCTGCAAGATAGCAGCAGAGATCTCCCTGTTGGTTTCAATGATAGATATTTGCTCGGTGATGTTCTTCAACTGACGAACGTTGCCGGGCCACGGGATAAGCCAATAACTCTTTCTTCGCATCCTCCGTCAACTGGATAGCAGGCATCCGGTATTTCTCTGCAAAGTCTGCGGAAAACTTACGGAACAACAAAAGTACATCGTCACCACGTTCACGCAAAGGCGGGATCTGAATAGGCACCGTATTCAACCGGTAATATAAATCTTCACGGAAACGTCCTTCCGCAATAGCTTGCGTAAGATTGACATTCGTAGCTGCAACAATACGCACATCCGTCTTTTGTACTTTCGACGAACCTACTTTGATAAACTCGCCACTCTCCAGCACACGGAGCAGACGTGCCTGTGTAGGCAACGGCAACTCCCCTACTTCATCAAGGAAAATAGTACCACCGTCGGCTTCGCCAAAATATCCTTTCCGCTCACCAATAGCACCGGTAAATGCTCCTTTCTCGTGTCCGAACAGTTCGGAATCGATCGTACCTTCCGGTATGGCACCACAGTTGACAGCAATATACTGCCCATGCTTTCTCCGGCTATATTGATGAATGATCTGTGGAAAACTTTCTTTTCCGACACCACTTTCTCCGGTAATCAGCACAGACAAATCGGTAGGCGCTACCTGAATGGCAACATCTATGGCGCGCAACAATGCCTCGGTATTGCCGATAATACCGAAACGCTGCTTCACTTGTTGTATCTCCGTCTCTTGTCATTACTTCCTATTAATCTTCGTCTACTGTATCCAGCTTTAGTTTGTCACTATCATCCCGTTTCTCGTAATACTGTTTACGCAACGGATTGGCACGAGCTACTTTTCTCCCGTTGACGATTACGGAACACATCGATGGCAACATAGATTGCCTGACGGGAAAGAATCTTCACAAGCCACTCCCTTGCCTGCAATATCGTAGGCCGTTCCATGAGCCGGAGAAGTACGTACAACCGGCAGTCCTGCCGTATAGTTTACTCCGTCATCCATAGCCAACGCCTTGAACGGAGCCAGCCCCTGGTCGTGGTACATCGCCAATATTCCGTCGAAATGCGTATAATTGCCCGATCCCATAAAGCCGTCGGCAGCATAAGGTCCGTAACAAAGAATCCTTTTCTTCCATTTCTTTCATGGCAGGGATAATGATTTCCTGCTCTTCCATACCCAGCAGTCCGCCGTCTCCTGCATGAGGATTGAGAGAGAACACCGCAATACGCGGAGCGCCGATGCCGAAATCCTGCTTCAGGCAATGATGAAAGATCATCAGCTTTTCCTGAATCAGTTCCTTCGTAATCGTAGTCGCAATCTCTCTGACAGGGATATGCGTCGTCACTAGAGCCACCCGGAAGTCATTCTTCATCAAAATCATCAATGACTTATCACCATTGCCCAGACGTTCTTCGATATATTCCGTATGTCCGGGGAAGGAGAACTCTTCCGACTGAATCGTATGTTTGTTGATCGGAGCTGTCACAATGACGTCTATCAGCCCTTCGCGATATTCTTCGATGGCACGTTCCAAAGCCCCAAGCGCAGCCTTACCGGCTTCGGGATCGGGTTTGGAAAATTCCACTTTCACCTCATCATCCGTACAGTTCACTACGCTCAAGCGGTTTGTACCCGCTTCGGTAGCAGAGTTGACAATGCTGAAATTGGTCTGTATATCCAGCGCTTTGCGATGATAAGCCGCTACTTTCGGTGAGCCATAAATGATCGGAGTACATAGTTCCAACATCGTAGGGTCGGAAAATGTCTTAAGAATCACCTCATAGCCCACCCCGTTAATATCTCCCTGGGTGATGCCGATTCTTATTTTATTATCTTCCATGTTTTTATTTATTAGTTTGTTCCGCTTCCTTGGCTGCTCCTCCCAATGGGATCTGGATTTTGCTGACCCTCTTGCGGAAGTTTCAGCGTATAAAGAGATGCTTCCATCTGGCGAACCAGATTGCGTTTCATTTTATCGGGTGAATATACAAATATTTCTGCTGTAATAATACGTTGGTTTTTCTCATCCAGACGCGTGTGAGATACATACGGGCCACCCATGAAGTCCCCCTTCATGCGCCATAATCCGCGTGCTTCCATTGTGTAGCTGTTTTGTACATTGATCGGACGTACATCGGTCAGTAAAGAATCCGTTGACATATAAACGCCTTCCTTGAATCCGGGGATATTGGCTTTCATCACGGAGTCACGTTTGTGCACAAAATATTCTTTGGTGAACGTATCCTTGTCAGTGTACGGATAAGAGTACATCACAAAGTTACGGTCAGCACTACCTGTGTTGGTAGAAGCCCAGAAGAAATCATTCCCCGGTCTTTGAATTAGCCAGTTCGGCATCCACCCAGATGTCGCATCCGAATCAAACTGTCCACTTTCTGCGAAATGAAATTACTGTGTTTCCTTCTAGAATGGTAATCTGACGGTTCATTTCCGCACGGGTAAAGAAGTCAACAATAGTCTTTTTATTCTCTTCCACAAACTTTTGGAATTCTTCTTCATTCGGAGCCTGGATAGTCAATATCATCTGCGGATTGGCATACACGTCCTTCGCATATTTGAAAGAAGGCTTTCGTATATATATCCTGTATATCTACGATAATGATATTGCGTATCAACTTCAGCGTAGAATCATAATCTTTCGGTGAAGTATACATAATCCGGAAAGAAGGTTCCGACTGCGGCAAACCCCGGCATATCCGCATCGAGCGCATCATGCAACGCCCTTCCTGCCGCACGATCCCAAACGCCGTGATCTACTACTACCAACAGCTCATACGGACGACCGCTAGAGGTATGATTCCCCTTTAATCCACAAGAAGCAACTACAGAAGGCTACCAGAGCGATGCATTAAATAAAAAAAGTACTTTTTTCATGATGTTCGATTTTTATATTAACTTTTCATTATTTTTCTCCTGTTTCGCTGTCGACAGCATACCGCAAGCGGCAAAAAATATCTTCGCCCCTGGATGAACGGATAGTGGTGAAAAGTCCGTGTGACGTCAGATAATCACGAAAACGGGTCATCGTATCCATATCCGCCCCCTCGAGGTCTACCCCCGGTATGGCATGAAAACGAATCAGATTCACCCTGCAATCCAGCCCGCGAAAAGTTTCAGCAACTCTTTGGCATAGACCTGCGAATCATTGAGCCCTTTAAAAACAATATATTCAAACGAAAGTCGACGTTGTTTACTAAAATCATAGTTTTTTAACAGTTCCACCATTTCGGTGATTGAAAACGCCTTTTCCGCCGGCATTAATTCAGCACGCTGAACGGTCACCGGAGAGTGAAGGCTGATGGCAAGGTGGCAGTCATTTTCTTCAATAAAACGCTGCAATCCTTTCCGTAGCCCGACAGTAGAAAGCGTGATACGCTTCGGACTCCATGCGTAACCGTAGGTAGCGGTCAGTAGTTCCAATGCTTTCAATACCTCATCCAGGTTATCGAGCGGCTCGCCCATGCCCATCATCACGACATTTGTCAACTTGTCCCGTTCCGGCAACGAATGAATCTGATTCATGATCTGACTGGCGGTCAGGTTAGCCGTATACACCTGTTTGCCGGTCATACAGAACTTACAGTTCATCTTGCAACCTACTTGTGAAGATACGCACAACGTTGCCCGGTCATCATCCGGTATATATACCGACTCTACAAAGTGGTTCTCACCCACTTTATAAAGATACTTCACCGTACCATCCACAGAGCGCATTTCATCTACCGGAGCTTCTGCTCCCACCTCATAGTTCTGCTTCAGTAACTCCCGATACTTCAACGACAAGTTTGTCATTTCATCAATCGAAGTCACCTTCTTATCATAGAGCCACGATGCAATCTGCTTGGCGGCAAAGCCGGGCATTCCCAGTCTTTTGCCAGCGATTGAAGCTCCACAAGAGTCATTCCTAAAAGAGGATATTTAGACATTATTCCTTCTGTTCATGGTTTATATTTGCAAATGTAAGGAAATAAAGTCGATTTCCGTATAGCAGGAATGTAAAAGTTAACAAAAAAGGGAAGTATGCCTCCGTTATGATTCAACCACGCTGATATATTGAAGTAGCTTTTGCGCCATTTCAGAATCCTCGCCATTCTTTTTTCACTTCATGACCACGCCTCACGGAAACAAGCCAGCGCCTCTTCCCGTTCATTACAAAGCTGTACAAAACCCTAAGTTCTGACAAGCCAGAATCGTATCTTCTTCCTCCCATCCCAAATACTTCTTTCGCAGTTCGAACTCTCTGAAGAAAGCCTCTTTCGCCATTGGATAATTCTCCAACTTCACATAAGCCTGTGCTTTGTAATAATATACCAGACAGGAAGCATTAGGGTCAGCATCATCGTGAATATCCAAAGACGTCGCAATACGAATCACGTTATCATAGTCTTTATTCATGTAATACTGCTGCATAATATCACATCTCAATGCCTCATATCGGACAGTCAGTTCCGCCAGACGCGGTTTTTCGCTGAAATACATTTCATGCAGAAGAGACTCACGGAAGAATAAAGTAGACGCCTGCTCATCGCCACGTTCATTCATCACTCGTTTGAATTCCCTGCACAGATAATACAACTGTTTATGACAAGCGACGATCTGTTTTTATTATCTATCTGTATAGCAATGTCCAACGCCTGATTCATCAGCATCCATGCTTCATCGTATCGTTTGATATAATAAAGACATTTACCCTGCATACGCAAACATTTAGCCACTCCACCGGACGGTCTGCCATTCAACGACTCGTGCATTTCAGCTACTTTCCGGAATTTCGGCAGCACTCTCTTCCTCATCCTTATAGTAATCACAATAAGCCAGATATTCGGAAAGTTCAATGACTTCTGCCTGACTCTTCTCGTCAGCAGAAGCCGCATGATAATCAAGCGCCCTATTCAAATAGATCGCCGCTTCATTGTATTGCTCATTGTAGTAATATGCCAAAGCTAGATTTCGACAGGTGTTGGCAATCTCCAGTTCCGGAGTCGGTACTATGTTTTCCTGCATCACCAATGCTTTCAGGAAACAGTCGCATGCCGTTTCGTATTCTTCATTACGGGCATACCGGCATCCCTCATTCATCTTCAATACCGACTTGGCAATGAGTGGCATGGCAGCACCTTCCATACTCTTCTCACTCACAGCAGCTGCCGCCTTCGTCAGATGGAAAGAACTGCTCAAGAAAGTAGCCATATCATTAGCAATGACAGGAATTAAAAAAAGAATCGATCTCATCAAAGTCCAATTCGGCATAGACTTCAGGCGTAACTTCAGGATTGTCGTTCATGATCGCCTTCCAGCTATCTTCCAACAGAGAACGATTCGTGCGATACAGAATCTCGAAAATCTCCACATCACAAATCCAATCCTTCAATATATCCCATTCTTGCATCTTATAGCATTGATAGGTAATCTCCACTTTATAGCGATACGAATCATGGTAGCAGAACTGTTTCATGCGATAGTTATAATCAGCAAAAAGTCAACGGATGGGAAAGGATCTCTTCCTCATCCAGCAGAGCGGAAACAATTTCATGGCGACTATCATCTATACATTCGTCATCTTGAGCGAAATAGCGTTCGATCGCCTCTACCATTTGTGTGTCACCAATGCAATATCGTCCTCCTTTGTTGGTGAGCCAGCTGCTCATTTCCACTCTCAACTGCGACCAAAGTATCTGATTAATGTCTGCCATGCTCTTCACTTCATCTTCGGTAAATCCTTCTAAAGTAAGTGAAAGCATCAGAAGCGTTCTTCCAATCTCTTCGGAACCATAATCAGCCGACAAACGCCGTAGCACACTGTCATAGAATTGCCCAACCTCATTGAGCCGGCAATATCCACGCATATATTCATTGAGAGCATCGTACTGACCGAACGAAACCAGCTCGTTGAGCAATACACTCAAACAGCGCGGTTGTTTAGCCAGCACCCACGAAGCAAGAATATCTTCCTGCTGTGCAGACAAAGCCTTGGAGTAAGTAGACAAATATTGCTTTGAGAACGACTTGGCATCCGCCTGTGAAAAGCCATTCAACTGGAAATGAGCGCAGCCATTCTGAACAAAGGGCAGGTAAGCAGTGGATGACGCCGAAAAGCTCAACACGACTTTCACGTTCGGGGGAATAGATGCAAATAAAGAAAACAAGGATGCTTCAGTCGGATTCAGATAACTAATGTCATCAATCAACAGAATGATAGGGTATCTTGATGCACCCAGCGCGCTCCACAACTGACTGAACTTTTGGATAGAATTCAAATCTTCTTCAATCTCCTTGAGGTTTCGAAGTGTGTTCCCTGAAAAAATGTTCAAGCCAGCATCTCCCATCAAAACCGAGTTTTTCACGGCGTCCATGATGGATTTGGCAGTACTTTGGGCCGAGTCCAGTTCTTTTGCAACTTCCGCCGCGAACAAATTTTTCTTCACCCAAAGATTGATGCTTGAGTGCGTTCTGGCATTTGGAAGCTAACATTCTCGCCAACGTTTCCGGATAAGAAGACAATGTAGTACTATCAAGCGATGATAGATAGGAATCATCGGCATATCATTGTTCACCAAATCGCTCCAATGAGCCAACAAAGCACTCTTGCCAAGACCGCAACCGCCCGTTACCACCAGGCACCGCTGTTCATCCGCCGCCCAAAAATCAGCAAACGCCTGATCTGCTTCAGGTATTGGATGATAATTGAATAAGAGTTCATTGCGCGTCAGCTGTTCTTGCAATGCTTGATTATCTTCAACGGTCAGTACATCCGGAAACTCCCGTTCAAGCAATTCCGTGAAAGCTGCTTCCACAAGGTTACACAACTGATCGGGCGAATCATACTCCTGCACAGGATAACGTTCCTGCTGCAAAAATACTCTTTTCAGACGTTTCAGTTTAAGGAGACTCCTCTTCAGGGCAAAGACAGTTCATCATCTGCCGACCGTTTTTATATAAAAATAGGCATGTAACGGATTGGGATTGCGCAGTACACCAAACTGCATTTCAATTTCCGTCACACTCAAATGGTGATTCAAGTCATCTTCTATCCAACGATATTCCAAGCTGTCATTGAGAGTTTGAGATAAATCTTCATAACTGGGACACCATCCATAGCGGTCGCCTACCATACCAATGAAGAAAGGCCGGGAGTTAACGATCTCTTTCAGGCATATTTCAACAACCTTGCCGCTTTTCGCATCTTCTTCTGTGATTCCCCAACGCAAATCAACCAATGAAATGGTGGCACCACGGCTGGCAGCCTTCACTTGCAAACCCTTAAAGAGTTTGACTAATGCAGAACGTTCCATCTCCATGTCTCTGAACGTTGACGAAAGGAATACACGGATAACACGTGAATTTTCAGCGGGAACTGAATACTGGGCTAGTTGTTTTAGTCATAATATAGATTCGTATTAGTTAATGAAGTATTTCGCAAAGCCAATTGATAAAGATTGGCAAGATATGGAAATTTAATCAGATAACAAAGACCATAAACAAAAAAACGACCACAAAAAAGGCACGGATTACACGGGTTTCGCGGTTCCCTCATAAGTTTAAACCGCGTAATTCCGTGTAATCCGTGCCTACTATCTATTACTTGCTACTTGTTTGAAGAACAAGAAGCGTGTATCTTTTTACGTTTGCTTTCAGATACAAATCATTCATCAGACGGCTGGCAAAACGTGCGTGCATGTTAGTCAGCGTAGCTTCTTCTGCTTTTTGCGTCGAATGTTTCGTTCAGTTTGTCCTTACCGTATACCTGCAATACAAATACTCCGGCATTACCTTTGATAGGAGCGCTCAACTGATTTTCTGGAGCAACAGAAGCATAAGCACCAACCAACGGTTCGCTACTACGCAAAGCAGATACATAAGCCGGAGCAGCAAACGTTACCATTTTCAAAGAATCGATGACTGCATTAGTCATCTCTTTGTACTGGTTGAATGAAGTTGCATTGGCAGCTTTCATGTCAGCCATAATCTTTTCAGCTTTCTTATCTTTTACGATTTCAGCTCTCAACTGATCCTGTACTGCTTTCAACGGACGATATCCTTCCGGCTTAATGCCAACCAGAGCTACTGCAACCATATGGTCGCTTTCGCCACATTCATACAAACCGGAAACATCACCCGGTTTTTGCTTTATCAAACATCCATCTCAAAGCCTCTTTTGTACCTCTCACACCACCGATGTTATGTTCAGAGCTACTCAAGTCCATTCTGTCGAGCAGTTTGTATCCGGCTTCTTCAGCGTTAGCGATCATCTTTTCTACACTAGGATTAGCTGCGATAAACTGACTGAAATCATTATAAGCACGGTTGTAAGTTTCTTTGCTGAACTCTACTTCACGCTTGATAACAGCTACTTTATATTTGTCTTTTACAGATTTCTTGTTCGTTACCTGAAGAATTACGTTTGCTTGTCCCATCGGCAAGTTTACCAATTCGTTCACACCTGTATTGTTGATAGCAGAGATGAATTTCAGGTTATCGCCGTCTATCTGTGCACCTTCGTACTGTGCAGAAGTTAGCCAGTTTGCATCACCAGTCTGACCATATTTCTTTGCCAGATCAGCAAAGTTAGCGCCACCTTTGATCGCGTTGTAGATACTGTCAGCCAAGGTCTTTGTCTTCAAAGCATCTTCTGCGTATACCTGAATCTGACGGAATTCGACAGAATCGGCAGCAGCAGCTTTAGCTACAATTTTGAAAGAGTTGATTGTATTGTCGGCACCGTTATAGTAAGGACCATAAATAGTACCTACCGAAGCAGAGTCCAAACGGGCAACTACATCTGACGGGAAAGCTGTCTTGTTGTAGAACAAGTCTACATAAGGAGCTTCCGAGCCAGTCGAACGGATGAAAGAAGTATAATCTTCCGTTGTAGTAGCCAACTGTTCAGTAGCTTCGTCCACTTCTTTCTGGATAGCAGCGCGGTCGGCAGCACTGGCAGTTACTTGTACGTCGATGTACTTGATATCACGAGTTTCCTGATATTGCTTGAACTGTTCTTTCTTCTTGTTATACAGGTCTTTCAGTTCCGATTCCTTCACAACGATTGTAGAATCTACTACAGAAGAATAAGGAACGGCAGCCAGCAACATATTGTATTGGTTTACTCTTGCGTCGAAAGCATCCTGTGCTTCCACCGGGTTAGAGAGAAGAGCTTTAGACACCAATGCCTGATACTTTTCAGCCAGACGGCTCTCGAATCAGAGTTTTCTGAATGAACGACCAATATTTATACATATTGTTGTACTGTTCAGCATACTGTGCCGGCATTTGTGATTCGCTCATCTTGGCATATTCCACGAGGAACTTGTTCAACATATCCTTGTCGAAGTTACCTGTTTGCGGATTCTGGAAAGGAGTTTGTCTCAACAAAGGATGCACGCCAGCTTTCAGGATATCCTGGATTTCAGCAGCAGAAACAGTCAGTCCCAGTGCTTTTGCTTCTTTTTCGATCAGTTTATTGTTTACGTAGGAACGCCATACTTCATCGCGCACCTGATTGGTTTGTTCGTCATTCAAGGCGGTCACCCCACGCATGAGTTTCACCACTTCGGTATATTCTTCTACCAAATTCTGATACTCTTGAGCGGAAAGAGCATCTCCGTTCACCTCACCTACGTCATGTGCCTGGTGCGGCTGCATCACCTTCCATGCGTCACCCGCAATGAAAGCAAACAGCGCCAAGCCGATAACAATCACCAATAGAGGTCCTTTCGACCTAATGTTTTGTAATGTTGCCATTTTGATTAATACAATTTATGTTTATTATTATTTCTTCTAATTGTCGTTTTAGCGCACGAAGATACAAAAAATGCTAATATGCATCTATTTATTGGCTAAAAATTTCTTGATTATCGTCATTATTCCAAGACTTTTAATCGCACGAGTTCTATTTTTGTCGCTGTGACCTTAATTATCTTGAATTGATAACGTCCCACCCGCACCACTTCATGCAGCTTCGGGAAAACTCTGATATTGGTTCAGAATCAGTCCTCCTACCGTCAGATAATCGTCCGATTCGGGCAAATCGAGTCCGAACGTCTCGTTGACTTTCTCAATCTCCAACGGCCGGACAATACATACTCATGCTCGTCTATCTGCTTGCTGATATAGGAAGTGTTATCATGTTCGTCTTCTATATCACCGAAGATTTCTTCTACCAGATCTTCCAGAGATACAATACCGGACGTACCGCCAAACTCATCCACCACGACGGCAATCGTTTTCTTTTGCTGCATAAAGAGCTTCATCAGTTTATTGGCGGACATGGTTTCGGGCACAATCGGCACCTGCTTCACATTCTCATGCCAGTTTTTCGGAGCACGAAACATTTCCGACGAATGGATATAACCCACCACATTGTCGATATTTCCATCGTACACAATGATCTTGGAAATTCCGGATTCGATGAAGCGGCTTTTCAACTCGTCCAGCGAAGTTGTAAGATCAACCGCCACCACTTCGGTACGTGGAACGATACAGTCGCGTATTTTTATGTTCGAGAAATCAAGAGCATTCTGAAAGATTTTCACTTCCGTATCCAGTTCCTCCTCATTCTCGGCATTATCAATACTGCTTTGCACGAAGTAGTCCAAGTCGACTTTTCCAAACGCTCTGTCGGATGCATCCTTGTTAATCTTCATTCCAAAGACACGAAGGAATAAACAAGACAAACCTGAAGCCAGTTTGGAAATAGGATATAGAATGACATAACAAATAATCAGTGGAATGGCAAAAACATTTAAGACCAGATTGGGATTGATTTTGAAGATTGTTTTCGGCAGAAACTCTCCGGTCACCAGAATAATAAGGGTAGAAATAACGGTCTGCGCCAACACCATCAGAAAGTGATTATCAATAAAACCAGCCAGCAGATTTTCACCAATGATCTGAGCCATCAGGATACCATAGATAACCAGTGCGATATTGTTACCCACCAACATGGTAGAGATAAACTCGTTCGGGTTCTTGAAAAAGATAGAAAGGATGCGGGAAGTAATGCCCCCCTTGCGTTCCATTTCAAAACGCAGTTTGTCTACCGAGACAAATGCAATCTCCATTCCCGAAAAGAAAGCGGAGAAAAGCATGGTGATTATTAGAGAGATATAAATATTCATAGCTTATTTCACAGAATCTTTTCACAGAGTCCGGCAGGGCTTTTGTTTCCGGTTGGGGCGGACCACCCGCTTCCTCATCCACATAGAAAATACCTTCGATATTATGGATGGTATATATGGTCATTTGCTGGTTCGAGTCGAATCCATGCCCTGTAATAATTCTGTCCGGTTGTTGAATACGTATAAACTTGTCGGAATATACCTTTTGGGTAGCTTCGTTCCAGTACAGCAGTTCCGTATTAAAACGCTCTCCTTTCCGGTTCTGTATATCCACATTCCCTATCAGCTTCCAAAGTCTTTCTTTGTCATAATAGTAGGCAGTATCTGCTTTGATACTGGCTTCTATATTAAAGATAGAGTCGAACTGTTCCAGATATACGCCCTTCTCAAAGGCCCAATAGGATGGTTTCTTACGGTCGTACACCGACCATTCTTCCGTATTCACTCTGTAGCGTGTCACTCCGGAATCGGAGATAAGTGTGGTGACTCCCAATGTTGTCATCATCGGAAGGGAATCACGTTCCGTGATAGCCTCACCCATAGCTTTCTTTTTTCCGCCACAGGAAGATAATAAAAAAGAAGCATAACAACCACCCCGGAAGGTGATTGTTATGCTCATGCTTTTTATGCAACAAACGGTTTCTTCGTTTTCGCAACATACGGTTATCTAATCGTTGTAGTCTCTCCTATCCAACCGCCGATAGTGATGCGGTCGCCTTGCTTGTAACCTAACATAAATAGGTCTTTAGCTTGCGGAGTATGACCAGAATATCTACCGATCAATTTATTAGCTTCTTCAGCTACGCTCGGATCCACTTGTTTTGCACGCTGCAGTTTGTCAATCACTGCAAAGTAAGTACATTTGTTCAAAGCAGGTTCGTCGCTCCAGTTGGGACTCATTGCATAAAGATTAGCAATCAGGATGTATGGAGCACCGTAGTTTTCGTTAAAACCAATTGCTTTCTGGCAATATGCTCTTGCTTGAGACAGCTTTTTGGCAGAAGCCAATACTGCTGCGGCAGCGTATGCTTTTTCAGCTTTCTTCACATTGTCTGTTTCCAGGTTCACTGCTTCGTCAAAGAATTTCACAGCACCGTCAATGTCACCTTTCTTAAATGCTTGGTAAGCACATCCGGTAGCGGCATCTGCACTAGGTTCTATCTTGTACACATAGAAAGCAGCCTGTTGCAAATAAGCTTCGCTTTCTGTACATCTCATCATTTTCATGATATCGATTACTTTCTTCAATAAGCCAAGTCTGTTTGGTTAGCTTCTACTTTCGGGCCATAAATACCTTGCAGTGATTCACAATCAGCAGTACCACTGTTTACAAACAAGGCAACCAAGTTATCCTTTGATACCCAGTCAGAGCTTTCTTCTTTGCTTCGCTAGCTTCAGCAGCAATAGCAGCGTCTACATATTCGGAAGCAGCCAGATAATCCTGGATAAATTGTTCCTTATGATGCAGGATCAGCTTTCAGTTTATCCAATGACATCTGAAGGAAATAAAAAAGCGTAGCAGCTGCCGATTCGCCTTTCACTGCATTTACAGACTGGCTCAGCCATTGATAGGCTTGGTTAGCGTCTACTTTCGGAGCCAAAAGCAATATAGTCTACTGCCTTGATACCCAGTGCTTCGTCAGCAGAAGACACTTTAGTTCCTTTTGCAAGGAACTCTTCTGTGTATTTCATACGCAAATCATGCGTATTCATCAATTCATCAAAATACTTCTGATATTCCGGATTATTTCTGTCCTTAATCTGTGCCATTAAACCTTTTCAGAATTTTATATCCGTCAGTAAAGGTGTAAAAACGGAGCGTCGGACAGTTTTCCAACACAGCTTTCCAGGGAGTATACGCATCTTTAAAATTTCCTGCACGCACAGCCTCATGCGAAATACTACTGTTCGAGTTACAGTTAGACGCATCCTGTGCTACCACAGTGGTTGCTCCTGCCGAAAGGAACAACATAGCCACAAGCGTTTTAATTTTCATTGTATCTAAATTTTAGTTGTTATTATATAGTCGTCTATTTCTTTCTTACATTCATCTCATTACTCCACTCTGCGTTTGAAGAACCAACGTTCGTTGAATGTCAATCCGATACTCACGCGGAAGATGTTTTCATTTACAAAAGCCGATTCCTGTCCACTGATACGGACAAACTGTCCGCTGATGCTAAGAATGGAACGGGAACGAGGCACAGGCAGACCGAAACCGGCAGTTACGCCATATTCGCGGGTAGCCTCTTTGCCGTTGATCTTATAATACGGAGTCGTATAATAAGCTCCCAAACGGTATTTTATGTGGGAAAATAAGAACGTCCTATCAAATTAGGAATGTATTCCGCACCTACTGATACTTTATGAACGGTTGCAATACGTGTATGTTTCATTCGAAATCTTCACGTACAGCTTCATCTGATGTATTTACGTCAAATTTCTGTTTTTCGACCATTGTTGCAAACTATAATCCAGACCAACAGTCAGGCGTTTGTCATAGTTATATGTAAATCCGGCACCAAATGTATTAGGAACTTCAAACGTTGCATCCGGTTTCAATGTTGTAGTAGAAACCGCTGTACCCGTAGAATTTGAAACCATTTGTGTCGTTACACTATAGTCATTACCCAGTTTCAACTTCGGAGAATATATAGCTCCAATTGTCACTGAATGTTTTTTATTAATATCGAATGTATATTGTGCTCCAAAATCAAGTTTATAAGCTCGACACTGACGCAACCGACTGGTGATTAAATTATAAGCACCTGATACACTTGGGAAATAAAGGACACGTGTCCGATTAATATCTCCCCAGAAATAAGAAGCATTCACACCTACCGAAAGGTTTTTGAGCACTTTCACTCCCCACTCCGGCATATAATTGATGCAAACCTCCATCTCCGGTATAGCTTCTGGCATAATCAGCCGTATTACCGGTAGTAGGATCTGTTGCAGCCTGTGTATCCGACACTGAATATCCCACATTGGAGAACGGCAGCAATAATCCGATACTCATCGCTATCCTCGGATGCAAACGAAATTGCATAGCCAGATAGTCAAAACTGGAGTTTTTAGCGTTCAGTTTCACACCACCGCCACTAATATTCATATTTTGCAGACTAACGCCCCCTTCGAACAGGAACGTCAATGAATCAATGGCCGTATAGGAAGCAGGATTCGTTGGATTGATCTGTGCTCCATCCCTAAGTCCGAAAGCAATTCCCCCCATCGCCCTGCTATTTCCGAAACTTTGATCGGACAAGTCGCCATAGCCATATCGTGTATAAGGAGAGTTTGTATTATTTTGAGCGATTGCCGTTCCGGTAACCATCGTGAGCAAAAGCGCACAAAGTGTCTGTTTAAATCCTACCATTATTATAGTTTAAAATTCTATTTAATCCTTTCAACACTAAAAATCTATCTGCAAAGATGGCACTTTTTACGCTGCTATCAAAAGAAAAGTCATCTCCACCCGTTAAAAAAACCAAAAGTTCAGGATATTTATGCTTCATAGCCTCAATATAACCTGAAATTTCGTATTCGATACCTTTCAATCACTCCGGCGCGTATAGCCGTTTCGGTATCCCGTCCCCCATGGGGAGTTTGCGCCCGTTGGAGTCAATAAGAGGCAAGCGTCCTGTAAACTGGTTGAGTGCCTTGAAACGCATCGCATACCGGGAGAAATATTACCGCCATGATACTGACCTTTTGAGTCAATAAACTCATAAGTAATGCAAGTTCCCGCATCAATCACCAATATATCCCGATGAGGAAACTGCTCATTAGCACCCACTACGGCAGCCATACGATCATATCCCAATGTTTCGGGAGTTTCGTACAGGTTGACAACCGGAAGCGGAGTCTGATGATTGAGCCAGAGAGGAAACGGCAAAGCTGCCAAATCAGCTAATACCTTTTCGCTTAAATCAATGACAGTAGCCACAATCCCCTGTTCAACCGGATATTTGGAACAAAAAGCCTTCAAGCAACCCAGCGATTGATTGGATTCAGCTACTATATCCACGATTTCTCCGCCGTCGAAGAAAGCAATCTTTGCCTTTGTATTTCCTATGTCGATTATTAAATTCAAATCTTTTTTTTGGTTCTTTAGCGGGCGCAAAGGTAAAGTAAAAAAAGAAAAGTTGAAGCATAGAAGAGGAATTATCTTCTTTTTTTTCATTTTAGAAATCCCCAAAAACAAAAAAATCGAACTATCTATTTTTTAATAGATCAATTATCTTTTATTGTTTATTATGTATTCCACTTTGCGTTCGGCAGTCTTTCTTTATTACATCATAAACAACTAATAAGCAACAGATTACAAGAGAAAAACAGCGTTCCAAAAAGTGTTCCACTATTTTGTAACCGATTTTCCGTTCAAGCAGAAACATTATTTCACCCAAACAGAGGCTCCATTTAAAGAAAACAGCGCCTCTGTTTAAGCCATATAGAGCCTTTATTCTGATAAAATAGAGGCTCCGTTTTCCCGAATCCAACTATTCTTTCTATATTTGCCACCGAAATAAAACGAACCAGCTAATGAAACGGTTTTTCTCATACATCATCCTCTCCTTCTTCCTGTTGCTTCTGCCCACCGGACAAGCATCTGCCAACAACAACGACTCCATCCGTTTGAGCCTGTTGACTTGTGCCCCCGGAGAGGAAATATATTCCCTATTCGGACACACTGCCATCCGTTACGAAAATCCTTCACAAAGGGATTGACATTGTATTCAACTACGGACTGTTCAGTTTCAACACTCCCAACTTCATCTTCCGCTTCTCGCTCGGAGAAACAGACTACCAACTGGGAGCAACGGATTATGAACGTTTTGCAGCTGAATACGCCATTTTTCGGACGCAGCGTATGGCAGCAAACGCTCAATCTGACCGATGAAGAAAAAGACAGAACTGATCCGGTTATTACAAGAAAACTATCGTCCGGAAAACCGGGTGTATCGTTATAATTTCTTTTTACGATAATTGTGCTACCCGCCCCCGGGACAAGATAGAAGAAAGCATTGCAGGCAAAGTGATTTATCCCGTAGAACCGCAAGACGGTTCACGTACCTTCCGCGAGATCGTCCACCAATATTGCAAAGGACATCCGTGGGCACGTTTCGGCATTGATCTCTGTATCGGAAGTGAAGCCGACCAGCCCATCACACAACGTCAGATGATGTTTGCCCCATTCTACCTGATGGATGCTTTCGATGGTGCACAAATTAAAGGCGATTCTATCCAGCGCCCACTCATAACGGCCAACGAACTGGTTGTTGATGCCACTCCCGAACCGGATGAAAGCGACTGGATGCCTACTCCGCTTCAATGCTCCTTCTCTTATTCATACTGACAGCCGCCGCCACAATCTATGGAATCCGCCGGAGAACCGGATTATGGGGAATCGACCTCTTCCTTTTTGGTATAGCAGGTATTGTAGGATGTATCCTTGCATTTCTCGCACTCTTCTCCCAACACCCGGCTGTCAGCTCTAATTTCCTATTACTGGTATTCCATCCGGGGCAACTTCTTTTCTTGCCATACATTATATATTGTGTCCGAAAAGGGAAGAAATGTTGGTATTTAACCCTGAATCTGACTATTTTAACACTTTTTATAGTGCTTTTTCCGGTAATTCCGCAAAGATTTGACTTTGCTGTTGTACCTTTGGCACTCGTTTTGCTGATACGTTCAGCGAGCAATTTGATATTGACCTCTAAAAAGAAATAATGAAAGGACTACTAACTTCCCTCATCACCGTACTGACTTTCACCGGGCTACAAGCCCAGTCGCTACCTGCCGCCCCTAAATTAGTGGTAGGACTGACGATCGACCAATTACGTACGGACTATCTGGAAGCATTTTCGTCACTTTACGGTGAGAAGGGCTTCAAACGTCTTTGGAAAGAGGGAAGAGTGTTCCATAACGCCGAATATACTTTCAGCGGTGTAGACCGCGCTTCCGCCATAGCTGCCATTTATAGCGGTACGACGCCCTCCATGAACGGAATTATCTCCAACGCTGGATGGATGCCTCCACCCTCCGCCCCGTCAACAGCACAGACGACACGGCATTTATGGGATATTACACCGATCAGACGGTCGCCCCCACCAAATTGCTGACTTCCACCATTGCCGACGAGCTTAAAATAGCTACACAAGGTAAGGGACTTGTATACGCCATTGCCCCCAACTGCGACGCCGCACTTTTTGCAGCCGGACATGCCGGAAATGCAGCTTTCTGGCTCAATCCCAACACCGGAAAATGGAGTGGAACCACCTATTATGGAGAGTTTCCGTGGTGGGCAAGCCAATATAACGACCGTCAAGCGATTGATTTCCGTATTGCCGGTATGACATGGGAACCCATATTTCCGCGGGGCATGTACACTTTCCTGCCAGATTGGCGGGATATGCTCTTCAAATATAAATTCGATGATGACCGCAGTAATAAATACCGCCGCTTCATCGCCAGCCCTTTTGTGAATGATGAAGTGAATGCGCTTGCCGAAGAAGCATTGAACAAAAGCTCCATCGGCATGGATGACATTACTGACTTATTGGCACTCACTTACTATGCTGGAAACTATGCGCACAAATCCGTACAGGAATGTGCTATGGAAATACAAGACACCTACGTGCGTCTTGACCGCAGCATCGCCGACCTGCTCGAAGTTCTTGATAAGAAAGTAGGACTGCAAAATGTGCTTATTTTCGTCACTTCCACCGGATATACAGACAGCGAATCGCCTGATTCGGGATTGTACAAGGTTCCCGGCGGAGAGTTTTATCTCAACCGTTGTGCGGCTCTATTGAATATGTACCTGATGGCTACGTATGGCGAAGGAAAGTATGTGGAAGCTCACCATAACCAACAGATTTACCTGAATCATAAGTTATTGGAAAAGAAAGAACTGAATCTGGCAGAGATCCAACAAAAGTCAGCAGAATTCCTGATGCAGTTCAGCGGAGTGAACGAAGCCTATTCGGCTAACCGGCTATTACTGGGTTCATGGACTCCGGAGATCTATAAAATACGTAACGGTTACCACCGCAAACGTTCGGGAGACCTCGTAATCGACGTCCTCCCCGGATGGACAATCGTCAACGAGAATGGCGGCGAAAACAAAGTGGTACGCCATTCCTATATCCCCTCACCGCTGATTTTCATGGGACATTCCGTGAAACCGGCCATTATCCAGACACCTGTAACCATTGACCATATTGCGCCTACACTGGCACATTTTATGCGTATCCGGGCTCCCAACGCCTGTACTTCTGCTCCTATTACCGATCTGCGGTAAAAATTCCTCACAAAAACAGGGAGCAAAACATAAATAAATCAGCATTTTAATGTAACTTTGCGGAGATTATTCGTCACATAATCGATCGATTCACACAGATTTCTTTCTTGAATCTGTGTGCGGAATGAGAAAATCTATCCGGATGAATGTGGCCTGCAATAAGAAAAAAGATAAATAATAAACTAAATAATATAACATGGGATTTAATGAATTTTTAAGCTCGGTTTTCGGAAACAAATCCACGCGAGACATGAAAGAAATCAAACCCTGGGTAGAGAAAATCAAAGCTGCCTACCCGGAGATTGAGGCACTTGACAACGATGCACTCCGTGCCAAAACGGAAGAACTCAAAAAATACATCCGCGAATCGGCTACTGACGAACGCGCTAAAGTGGAAGAACTGAAAGCGAGCATCGAAACTCTCGAACTGGAAGACCGCGAAGAAGTCTTTGCACAAATAGATAAGATAGAGAAAGAAATTCTCGAAAAATACGAAAAGCACTGGAAGAAGTATTGCCTGTTGCTTTTTCAATCGTCAAGGCTACTGCACAAACGATTCACGGAAAATGAAGAAATCGCTGTAACCGCCACGGAATTCGACCGTCATCTGGCCGCTACCAAAGATTTCGTACGCATCGAAGGCGATAAGGCCATTTATCAGAATCACTGGGTAGCCGGTGGTAACGACACATTGTGGAACATGGTACACTACGACGTACAGCTCTTTGGCGGTGTGGTACTGCATAAAGGTAAGATTGCCGAAATGGCGACGGGTGAAGGTAAGACCCTTGTGGCAACTTTGCCTGTATTCCTTAACGCATTGACGGGTAACGGTGTACACGTAGTAACGGTTAACGACTACCTGGCAAAGCGTGACTCGGAATGGATGGGCCCGCTCTATATGTTCCACGGTTTGAGCGTGGATTGCATCGACCGACATCAGCCGAACTCCGACGCACGTCGTCAGGCTTATCTTGCAGATATCACCTTTTGGTACGAACAATGAATTCGGTTTCGACTATCTGCGCGACAACATGGCCATGAGCCCCAAGGACCTGGTGCAGCGCCGCCACAATTATGCCATCGTCGATGAGGTCGACTCCGTATTGATTGACGATGCCCGTACGCCGTTGATTATATCCGGCCCCGTGCCTAAGGGCGATGACCAGTTGTTCGAGCAACTCCGTCCGTTAGTGGAACGTCTGGTAGAAGGCACAAAAGGTACTGGCTACCAAATATCTTTCCGAAGCAAAAAAACTGATCGCATCCAACGATAAGAAAGAAGTGGAAGAAGGATTCCTTGCCCTATACCGCAGCCACAAATGCTTGCCGAAGAACAAGGCTTTGATTAAGTTCCTGAGCGAGCAGGGTATCAAGGCAGGTATGCTGAAGACCGAAGAGATCTACATGGAACAGAACAACAAGCGTATGCACGAAGCTACCGACCCGCTGTACTTCGTCATCGAAGAAAAACTGAACAGCGTAGACCTCACAGACAAAGGGATCGACTTGATCACCGGTAACTCCGAAGACCCGACATTGTTCGTGCTGCCGGATATCGCCGCACAACTCTCCGAACTGGAAAATCAAAACCTGACCAACGAACAACTGCTGGAAAAGAAAGATGAGCTGCTGACTAACTACGCCATCAAATCCGAGCGCGTACACACCATCAACCAGTTGCTGAAGGCTTACACCATGTTCGAGAAAGATGACGAATACGTTGTTATCGACGGTCAAGTGAAGATTGTGGACGAACAGACCGGCCGTATCATGGAAGGCCGCCGCTACTCCGACGGCTTGCATCAGGCCATCGAAGCGAAGGAAGGTGTGAAAGTAGAAGCCGCTACACAGACCTTCGCAACAATCACTCTGCAGAATTACTTCCGTATGTATCACAAGCTGTCCGGTATGACCGGTACTGCTGAAACGGAAGCCGGCGAACTCTGGGACATCTACAAACTGGATGTGGTGGTAATCCCGACCAACCGTCCCATCGCCCGTAACGACATGAACGACCGCGTCTACAAGACCAAACGCGAAAAATATAAAGCCGTTATCGAAGAGATTGAGAAAATGGTGGCAGCCGGACGTCCTGTCCTGGTCGGTACGACTTCCGTTGAAATCTCGGAGATGCTGAGCAAGATGCTTCAGATGCGCAAGATTCCGCATAAGGTATTGAATGCGAAGCTGCACCAGCAAGAGGCCGACATCGTTGCAAAAGCCGGTTTAAGTTGTGCTGTGACCATCGCCACCAACATGGCCGGTCGTGGTACGGACATCAAGCTGAGTCAGGAAGTGAAGCAGGCCGGCGGTCTTGCCATTATCGGTACGGAGCGTCACGAGTCGCGTCGTGTAGACCGCCAGTTGCGTGGTCGTGCCGGACGTCAGGGTGACCCCGGTTCATCCGTATTCTTTGTTTCTTTGGAAGACGACCTGATGCGTCTGTTCTCTTCCGACCGTATTGCCGGTGTTATGGACAAACTCGGTTTCAAGGAAGGCGAAATGATCGAGCACAGCATGATTTCAAAGTCTATTGAACGTGCACAGAAGAAAGTGGAAGAAAACAACTTCGGTATTCGTAAACGTCTGCTGGAATACGACGATGTAATGAACAAACAGCGTACAGTAGTCTACACCAAACGCCGCCACGCTCTGATGGGTGAACGTATCGGTATGGACATCGTAAATATGATCTGGGACCGTTGCGCCAATGCTATCGAGAACAATGATTACGAAGGCTGCCAAATGGAACTGCTTCAGACGTTAGCTATGGAAACTCCGTTCACTGAAGAGGAGTTCCGTAACGAGAAAAAGGAGAAGTTTGCCGATAAGGCTTTCAATGCTGCGATGGAACTTTTCAAACGCAAAACCGAACGTATGGCACAAATCGCTAACCCGGTTATCAAGCAGGTATATGAGAATCAGGGACACATGTACGAAAACATCCTGATTCCTATTACAGACGGCAAACGCATGTATAACATCTCCTGTAACCTGAAAGCGGCTTACGAATCGGAATCTAAAGAAGTGGTGAAAGCGTTTGAGAAGTCTATCCTGCTGCATGTCATCGATGAAGCATGGAAAGAGAACCTGCGTGAACTGGATGACTTGAAACACTCCGTACAGAATGCCAGCTACGAACAGAAAGACCCGTTATTGATCTACAAGCTGGAGTCTGTGAATTTGTTTGACTCTATGGTGAATAAGATCAATAACCAGACTGTCTCCATCCTGATGCGTGGACAGATCCCTGTACAGGAAGCTCCGGACGAATCAACAGCCACGCCGTGTAGAAGTGCGTCAGGCTGCTCCTGAACAACGCCAGGATATGAGCAAGTATCGCGAAAACAAAGAAAATTTGAGTGATCCGAACCAGCAGGCTGCTGCCAGTCAGGATACTCGCGTGCAACAGCAAAACGCGAACCGATCCGTGCGGAGAAGACGGTAGGGCGTAATGATCCTTGCCCATGCGGAAGCGGTAAGAAATATAAAAACTGCCACGGAAAGAAGCCTTTGATTAATTAATAATTAAAAATTAAAGGTTGGAAATTGTAGGGTAATGTGCTTTATGGCATAGTCTCTCTATATTCATCTGATACTTATAAAAGAAAGCCTCAAACGGTTAAAAACTGTTTGAGACTTTTCTTTTATTCTTCCAAAGTTGTACTTTTGTTCAAATTACTAAATAGAACAAAACTATGGCAAAATCTTATTCACTGGTTTTCATCGTTTTATTCCTGCTGACTCTGGGTAGCTGTCAGAGTCTGGAACAGATCCCCATTGATTATCTGCAACCTGCCGACTTGAGTTTTCCACCCCAGCTCCGAAAGGTAGCTGTTGTGAATAACACCAGCGATGCACCGGATAATAAATTGATAACAGAGACTGAAAAAATTAAAGAAGGTACACCATTAATAAGTCGTGCAACAGCTTATGCCAATGGAGATCCTAAGACAGCCACTGAATCACTGGCAGAAGAAATAGCACAGCAGAACTACTTCGATGAGGTGGTTATCTGTGATTCTGCCTTACGCGCCAATGATAAACTGGCCCGCGAAAGTACATTGAGCCAGGAGGAAGTGCGTCAACTGACTTCTAATTTGGGAGTGGACTTTATTATTGCACTGGAAAACCTGCAACTCAAAGCAACAAAGACTGTCCGTTATCTGGATGAGTTCAACTGCTTTCAAGGAGCGGTAGACGTGAAAGTTTATCCCACGGTGACAAGTTTATCTTCCCGAACGCAGCAGACCGATGACTACGCTCCATCCTAATGATAGCATTTTTTGGGAAGAGTTTGGAGGTACAGCCATAGAAGCCGCCACTCGCATGATTCCCGACAAGCAGATGCTGGAAGAAGCGGCAGCATTCGCAGGAACGGTTCCGGTGAAAAATATTGTCCCTATTTGGAAAAAAAGGAACACGGTATCTTTATACTGGTGGTTCGGTTCCTATGCGTGACGCTGCCATTTATGTACGCGAAAATTCATGGGACGACGCATACGAACTTTGGCGTCAGGCTTTCGAAGGTACCAAGAACCAAAAGAAAAAATGCGGGCAGCCTCAACATTGCTGTTTACTACGAAATGAAAGATAGTTTGGCTAAAGCAGAAGAATGGGCAGAAAAGGCCCAACAACTAGCTAAAAAAATAGAAAAAGAACATCACAGATCTCAAAGCGAGTACCATTGATGATGTGCCGAATTATTATCTTACTACTTTGTATTTAGCCTGAACTAAAGGAGAGAAATGCTCAATTACCCAAGTTAAAATTGCAAATGAGCCGATTTAATGATGATTTTTAAGGAAATTGTGTATCAAATATTATTTTTTTATACCTTTGAGGTTACAAAAAGGAAGGAACCTATGAAACTGAGTCAACAATCTCAGTCTGCAACCGAATCGGCTATCCGAAAGGCAATCGCTAAATATGTATGCAATTGTGAACAGACAGGTCGGGACAACTTAATATTTAACGATGATATTCATCTGCGAAGAACCTTATGAAGGGGATGATTTCCTTGAAAACGTGGAACCAGACGAATGAAGGGCCAATTTCGCGGTCGCAATCTGATGCAAATATTATCACGGTTCAATAAGGCATCCGGCAACTTAAAGTCATAGACTTTATAACCAGGAATGTTCTTCTCCGTCTGTCCACCTGCAGCCGTTCTATCAAACTGTCCCAGAATGGTAAACTCTGAATTATCTACTTTAATCCATTCACCATTCATCGAATAAGCATATTCAACCACTGCAACAGGGCCACCTCCCCAACTTGCATTCATTTCAACCTGAAGAGACAAGGATGTAGAAATACCTACTGTCGATATTTTGTCTACGTAGAAATATGAACTTGTAGACCACGGTTTACTATTAAAAGCACCGCCTCGCATACGACCATAGTATCCATCGGTCGTGTTAAGGTTAACATCTCCTCTGAAATCATCCTGGAATCCCAGAATGTAGTCTGCATAGGTTTGCTGGAAATATTTATTTCCGTCTTTGCTAAGAAGAGCATTCGCCTGCGATGCCTCGCCACCCGTAGGATGGTAATCCGTAAAAGTAGAAGAGCCTATTTCTTTCCAATCGGGTACATTACAATCCCATTCTACAAGCACAGAAGTGATCTCGTTTATATCACTGATGTTAATATCTTCTCTGTTAAGCGGAAGAATACATAACCGACTTTCAGAGATGTCGAAATTTGTAAAGTTTCACTTTCGCCACCATTCCTGTTATGCTTCCCGAACCTTTAGGAAGTGTTTCGTGAGCATAAGGAGCTTCAAACGCAGTAAGCATATATGTATTAGAACCGTTTTTATCTCTTTATACAGGTCGGATAGTATCTGTAATAT
>VOFC01001515.1_pt1 | contig 30000 bp, 49 predicted proteins | sample 5384161 | NCBI WGS metagenome assembly VOFC01 (sample SAMN12384722, study PRJNA508395) | human gut metagenome | isolation source: healthy gut B | host: Homo sapiens
TTCATATGATAGAGAGACACAGAATTGCTGTGAATTGTCATGTGGAGGGGTTTTTGTGTATTATAAAGAAGAAACATTGTTTGAACAGTACCCGCTGGAACTGACAGATACATATAAAGGGCGTGGAGCTGTTTTTTGCAATGACAGATATCGGGAGAGTTTATCTCAAAGAGTATTCCGGTTCCGCAGTAAAAGCGGAGTTTTTAGCAAAGTTATTAGAGTGCGTGAATGAACAGGGAATCCATACGGAAACAGTCATACAGACCACGGAGGGGGGAATATCTTGCAAAAGACCCGGACGGAGTGTCCTACCTGTTGCGAAAATGGTGTGAAGGAAGGGAATGTAATACGGCAAGCTGGGATGAAATCCTGCGTTCGGCAGATATTTTAGCCTCCCTTCATGAAGCGATGAACCAGATGGAACATCCGTTAACAGAGGTGCTGGATACGGATGCCGGACGGCTGTTGCGTACCTATGAGAAACATACCAGAGAGCTTCGGACGGTCAGAAATTATACCAGAGGGCGGAAAAACAAGAGCGAATTTGAAAAAGAGTTCTTAGGACTTTACCCGAAATTTGAGGAGCAGGCATCTGAAATATTAGAAAGTCTGAGAGAACAGGAAGGGAAAAAAAGAGGGCATGGGAATCTGCCATGGGGACTTTAACCAGCACAATATCGTGTTCCGGTCAGAATATGCAGCCGTGATCAGTTTTGACAATATCTGCTATGATGTGCAGATTGGGGATCTTGCAAGATTTATGCGTAAGATTTTAGAAAAAAAACAACTGGAACATGGGACTGGGTATGGAAATGATACGGGCATACAGCGACAAAAAAGCAATGTCTCCATATGAGACAAAACAGCTTTATTTGCGGCTTGCTTATCCGGAAAAGTTCTGGAAAGATCGCGAATCATTACTATAATGCAAATAAAGCGTGGGGATTTGGGCGTTATTTAGAGAAATTAGAAAAGATCAAAGCGGAAGAAGAAAACAGGGAACAGTTTTTAGCGTATATGAAGCATTTTGCCTATTCCTAAAAGTGTATTCCGTAACAAACAATATTGGCATTTCCTAGGGAATCATGTATAATAAAAATTTAAAATGAGGTGACCTATGAAATACAGGAGAAAACACGGAATCATTTTCGTGACGATTCTTATCGGAATGCTTCTGACAGCAGGCTGCGGCAAGTGCAAAAGAGAGCAATGTCACAGTCGGAAATAAAGTTCCGCAACTGGATACATCGACAGAAACATCCAAGAAAAAAACAAAGGATCGGATAAAAAACAAGAATCAGAAGAAAAACAGAAGAAAAAGAAAGACGTCTATATCGTCTATCGGATAGATGATGAGACACAGACCATACGCCTTCAGAAAGTAAAAAACGGAAAATTTTCCGAGTATGGGATTTCGGATGCGACTGCATACAGAGACAAATACGGAGAGTTTACCAGTGAAGGAAATATTACAGAAGGCAGTCCGGTCCAGATTGGAACAGCCAATCAGGAAGGCAAACTTTCCTATATACAGCAGTCGATCAGGTGTGGGAGCAGGATAACGTCGGGAAATTCTCAATAGATGAAGAGAAGAACATGACGTGATCGGAAAAACCAAATATTATTATGATGATTCACTGTTGGTTTTTTTTTAGATGGTGAGCAGATATCTTTAGACACGATCACCGGAAATGATAAGCTGCGGGTTGCCGGAATGGATAAAAAGATCATCTCGGTCAATGTCACCAGTGGTCACGGTTTCATTGTGCTGACACATACGGATCTATTGGAAGGCGGAAGTATCAGCATTGGCGGGAAGCACATCTATAAGATAGAAAAAAGATATGAATGTGGAGATCCCGGAGGGAACCTATCAGGTAACCGCCGCAAATGACGGATATGGAGATACAAAAAGAAGTAACTGTCAAAAGGAATGAGACAACGGTTCTGAATCTGGATGAATATAAGGGTGAAGGACCGAAGATGGGTAAGGTTAAATTCATCCTTCAGCCGGAGGGAACGCAGTTGTCCATTGATGGAAAAGCAGCAGATGTTTCACAGCCGGTAGAGTTGAAGTATGGAACACACAAGCTGACGGTAACTTCAGAGAAATATGGAACACTTACCAGAAAGCTGGTAGTCGGTTCCGCAGAATCGAGATTACCATTAACATGGGTACGGAAGCGAAGAAGGACAAAGAGGCAGAGGAGAAGAAATCATCGACAACAACCAATTCCTCGTCCACAGGAACGAATTCTTCCACAACGAACTCATTGAATAATAAGAAGTCGAGCAGTTCTGCAAACAGTTCCACAGGAACGACTTCCACGAAGAAGAACAGTACGGGAAGCACCGGAAGTTCGACAAAGAAGAGTACTTCTGAAAACAGCGGAAGTACGACAAAAAGAGTACAGGCACAGCAGGTACTTCGAGTACATCTACGGATAATAACAGGTTAAAACAGATCAGCGATTTTATATCCACAATACTGGATTAAAATAAAAAATGCACAGGAGGAATGAACATGGGTTATAAAGAAATGTATCAAAGCTGGCTTGACAATCCTTATTTTGACGAGGATACGAAAGCAGAACTAAAGAGTATTGCGGGAGATGACAAAGAGATTGAAGACCGGTTCTATACAGAGCTGGAGTTTGGTACCGCAGGTTTAAGAGGCGCGATCGGAGCAGGAATGAACCGTATGAACATTTATACGGTCCGTAAAGCAACGCAGGGACTTGCAAACTACATTAAAAAAAGTCGGAAAAGAAGCACAGGGCGTTGCCATTGCTTTTGATTCAAGAAGAATGTCACCGGAGTTTGCAGACGAAGCAGCACTTTGCCTTGGCAAATGGAATCAAGGCATATGTATTTGATTCGTTAAGACCTACGCCGGAGCTTTCCTATGCAGTCAGAAAACTCGGATGTACCGCAGGAATCAATATTACGGCAAGCCATAACCCGCCGGAGTACAACGGATATAAAGTATATTGGGAGGACGGCGCACAGTTTACACCGCCTCATGATAAAGGGATCATGGATGAGGTAAAGGCAGTGACCGATTTTGCAACAGTAAAGACCATGGAAAAAGAGGAGGCAAAAAAAAAGCAGGACTCTATGAAGTGATCGGAGCAGCCATTGATGATGCGTATATTGCAGAGTTGAAAAAACTGGTCGTACATCAGGATGCGATCGATCAGGTAAAAGATATACTTAAGATTGTATACACACCGCTTCACGGAACCGGTAATATCCCGGTCAGAAGAGTCTTAAAAGAGCTTGGCTTCCAGAATGTCTATGTAGTACCGGAGCAGGAAAAAACCGGATGGCGAATTCCCAACCGTAAGCTACCCGAATCCGGAGGCAGAAGAAGCGTTTGTATTAGGACTTGCCATGGCAAAGAAGTTAGATGCGGACATCGTGCTCGCGACAGACCCGGATGCACACCGTCTTGGTGTATATGTAAAGGATTCTAAGACCGGAGAATACCACTCACTGACAGGAAATATGTCCGGATGTCTGATCGGAGATTATGTGATCGGTCAGAGAAAAAGAGAGAGAGGGACTGCCAAAGGACGGAGCATTTATCAAATCTATTGTATCTACTAACATGGCAGATGCAATCGCAAAATATTACGGTATACAGCTTGTAGAAGTTTTAACAGGATTCAAATTCATCGGACAGAAAATGTTAGAATTTGAAACAAAAGGCACCGGAACCTATTTATTCGGTATGGAAGAAAGCTACGGCTGCCTGACCGGAACTTATGCAAGAGATAAAGATGCAGTAGTAGCTTCCATGACTCTGTGTGAAGCAGCAGCTTACTATAAGACACAAGGTAAGACACTGTGGGATGCCATGATCGATATGTACGAGAAATACGGCTACTACAAAGACGATGTAAAAGCCATTACGTTAAAAGGTATCGAAGGACTTGAAAAGATCCAGACCATTTTAGAGACACTTCGTGCAGATGCACCAAAGGAAATCGGTGGTTACAAGGTATTAAAAGTCAGAGATTATAAAAAAGATACCATTACGGATTTAGCAGACGGTAAGGTGACTCCGACCGGTCTGCCGGCATCCAATGTACTCTATTATGAGTTAGAAGATGATGCATGGGTATGCGTTCGTCCTTCCGGAACAGAGCCAAAAGTAAAGTTCTACTACGGAATCAAAGGAACCTCTTTAGAGGAGGCAGATGCGAAATCAGAAAGTCTTGGAAAAGAAGTCCTTGCAATGATAGAAAAAATGCTCTAATTCCCTATAAAATGGGTAAATTTTCTTGACAACCTGCACAAAAAACAAGTATAAATATATTTGTAGGTAATTTGGGAAAAAATCTCGAAGATAGAATTTAGAGGAGGACATATTAAAATGAACAAGACTGAATTAGTAGCAGCTATCGCTGAGAAGACAGAATTATCTAAAAAGATGCAGAGGCAGCTTTAAAAGCATTCACAGATGTAGTAGCAGAGGAATTAAAGAAGGGTGAGAAGATCCAGTTAGTTGGATTCGGTACATTTGAAGTATCTGAGAGAGCAGAGAGAACAGGAAGAAATCCTCAGACCGGAAAAAGAGATGGTAATTCCTGCTTCTAAAGCACCAAAATTCAAAGCTGGTAAAGCATTAAAAGACATGATCAATGCTTAATCATCGGAATTTTACTGATTGATATAAAATGGCTCAAAACCGGTTTCGGTTTTGAGCTTTTTTGGAGGAAAAGATGAGATTAGACAAATTTTTAAAAAGTTTCCCGTCTGATAAAACGAAGAACCGTTGCAAATGAGGCATGTGATGCAGAAAGAGTATCGGTAAATGGCAAGACAGCGAAAGCATCGGTCAATGTAAAGCCGGGGGACATCATAGAGATCCAGTTTGGACAAAAAAACGTCAAGGTAGAAGTGGTAAGCCTTGCAGAAAGTACGAAAAAAGAAGACGCAAAAGATATGTTCCGTTATCTGTAAAAAAGGAATAAACACAGTTCTTCCTAATATAATGTAAAGAGGACATCCGTTCTCAGATTAGGAGGAAATATGATGGAAGAACGCAGTGCTGCAAAATCACATAAAATCATTCTTGGCAATCGCAGAACCGGAAATTTTACCGGAGTACGGGATGTGATCTCTTTTGACCCAAAGGAAATTCTTTTAGAGACAGAAATGGGAATGCTTCAGATCAAAGGCGAGGACCTCCACGTCAGCCGCCTGACACTTGACAAGGGCGAGGTGGATGTTCAGGGGCTCGTGACCAGCATGGTCTATTCTGAGGTAGAGAACTATGGTAAAAAAAAGCAGAAAACTTCTTAGGAAAACTGTTCCGATGATCGCGGTCAGTGAAGGAATCCATCAGGAACTGATTTTTTTTACTGATCTCGGTTGCCTTAGGCGAAGGACTGATCATACTCTATGATATCTTTCGGATATTCCGACAGGTCATCCCACACGGAGTCATTTGGACAGCCATAGAAGATGTCTGCTATTGGGTGGTCTGCGCCCTGTTGGTCTTTGGCATGGTATTTCGTACCAATGATGGTCTGGTGCGGGGATTTTCCATTGGTGGGATCCTCCTAGGAATGTTGTTTTACAATCATTTTGTCAGTCCTTTTTTGTAAAATATCTCTCCCTGTTTTTTGGGAAAATTAAGGTTATTTTAAAAAAGGGATTGAAAAAAATAGTGCAGGCAGTTAAAATTGTATTATACAGACTTTAAAGAATCTTAAGAAACTTTAAGTTGGGAGAAGATAGTATGGCGGGCAGACGGAGAAAAAAAAAGAAAGCAGAACGGAAATGGAAAGATATGGATTTCCATTATTGTGGCAACACTTTTTTGATCGTGATGTCAGTGCAGATCGTAGGTTTGTACAATAAGAAAGAGACTTATATGGCAAAAGAGTCCTCTTTAAAAACACAGTTAGAAGATGAAAAAAACCGTTCGCAGGAGATAAAAGATTACGAGGAATACACCAAGACACAGAAGTTCATTGAAGATATGGCAAAGAGCAGACTGGGTCTGGTATATGATAACGAAGTGATATTTAAGAAAAAGTAGAAGTCGGCAGGGAGTCGGCTTCTTTTATTTGTACATTGAATAATAAAACCTTACTTTTGTGCTAATCTATACTACAATATTAGCATGAAAGGAAAAACTACGATGGAGACCACCTTTGGCAATGAAGTTCCGGTATATGATATGGAACGGACGGTCTGTGATGTGATCCGGAATCGAAGTAATATTGAAATGCAGGTATTTCAGGATACATTAAAACGCTATGTGAAGAGAAAGGATAAAAATCTGCGAAGGCTTATGCAGTATGCAAAAGCAGATACTAAAGTCATTGGCACATTAGGACTTATGATGAAGCAGAACCATTGTGCGATTATGAAAAAATTTTTTGTTGCCAGAGAATACACTTATCCGGACAGAGATTCACTTCTTTATCAGTTAGATTTGGAATAAAAAAAGAGAAATTTTGTTTAAGGTATCAGTTACATATGGAAAGGTGAGAATACAATGAAAGAATATAAGAAAAGCTATGTTGGTTTTTGGGCGTGGATGCTTTTATTCTGTATAGCAGAGATTGGAGTCTGCTTTATACCGGAGAAAAATGTACAGATTGTGATCGCACTTGTGGATAATATAATGGCGATCGGGTGTTTCACATTGACATTCATAGTTTATCTGACAGAATCCGTATACTGGTATAATGGAATCAGCTATGAAGAGGCAAAGGAAGCAGGAAGTGAAAGAAGAAAGAAATTCGCATTAGTCCATATGAAGCGTTTTGGTTATTTTGCATTGGCGTTTTTCCTATATAATGTAGTTTCTGTTTTAGTCGGGGTTCCATATGGAGTCGATATTACGATAGCGTGTGTCGGTCTCATAATTGTTGCATTTAGTACTATGAAGATCAAGTTGTAACTAGAAGAGGAAAGGACAGAATAGGATAGAAAATAATTGACATATTCTGGAATAACTGCTATACCTAAAGAGAAATCGATATTCTAATATATTGATTGATATATAGAGGGGAGGTATGAGGAAATGGAAGGACAATTCGATTATTCAAAAGTTATTTCTCAGACGAATGAGATATCTGAATGTAAAATCCAACTTACAAATCAAATAAAATCACTGACTCAAATTGAAGAAGAGTGCCATAGTGTGTGGCAGGATATGCAGGCACTATTTATGATTTCATTAAGGATATCAGAGAAGGAAAAACATGGATGGATTTTGTCCAGTCGGGCGTAGATATTTATCAGTTTTGTTCCAGTGCAGCACAAACATATAAAAACTATAAAAAATTGGAAATATTGTAGGTGCGAAACAGGCAAGAGCATGGTGGATTAAAAAAGATTACAGGATTACGACCACTTGGACGTGCATCTTCTGCAAAAACATGGACGACGCGTTTTAAAAATAATCTGACGAATCAAACATCTCCGTTTCATACACAATGGAAAGGGATAGTTGAAGATGCAAAAGGTATAAACGGAAAGGGGGCTATGGGTGCTTTTTTGGGAGGTGTTCTCATTGATGGAGTTGCAAACTGGTATAGTAATAAAGAAGAACAGGCACTTTCTAATGGTACAATGTCAGATGAAAGAGTTGCAGCTGAAACTATAACAGAGACTGCTATTGGTACAGTGATGGGATATGGTTCAGAGATTATTATAGGTGCAGCAGTAACAGCTGCATTGGGACCGGTAGCTGCTCCGGGTGTAATTGTAGTGGCTACAAGTGGTGCAATTGTTGCTGGTTTAAATACAGGAGTGAAAGCATTAACCGGTAAAACAGCTACTGAATGGGCATCGGACATGATACTTGATACAGGCGAGGATATTATAAATTCTGTGGGAAATGCAGTTACAGCATTTGCACAATAGAAAGATACGCAGAGATTTGATAAATTATTTATATATTTAGGGAGGAAATAAAATGGAAAACATTAAAGAATTATTACCAACAGGCTCAGTCGTACGATTAGTAGACGGAGAAAAATATTTGATGATTGTTGGTGTTATGCAGACAATGGCAGGACTTCGCAAGAAGGAATGTGACTACTTAGGTGTTCTCTATCCGGAAGGATATCTTGGAGACGAGTTTTTTATATGGGTTTAACCATGTAGATGTGGAAGAGATTGTATTTCAGGGGATATGAGGATCGGGAACAGGAAGAATTTTTGGCAAAACTTTCCGATCTGTATGAGGAGCGGGAGCAGAAAAAAGAGAAGAGAAAGGGAAGATTTTTAAGATAGGGGAAAATACAATTTTATAGGAAAGTTAATAGATGTGAATAGAGAAGATATTTATAATATAGTGGTACCTATAGCAATTTCGATAATAGGTACTTTAGGTACTTATTTTTTTCATAATATTACTGAAACAAAACAGTGGAAAATCAAACGAAGAAAATCTCCTAGAGATAAAGGTATTGAATACTTGGTAAGAGTTATTGTTCTAGGATTTTTGTTTCCTTTTGTTTAGCGTATTGGTTGTAGAATATATAAGGTCATCAATAGGGATTCCTTTGTTGGTAGGGATAGGTATTGGGATAGTACTCTATATAGGGCTGTTTATCTTTTTTTATACATTGTAATGAAAAGAACAAGTATTGATGATAAAGAGATATTTGTAAAAAGACATGGCGGAATATAAAAAGAAAAGAGCATTAGATTATTACGTCAAATTCCGATTATACTTTCCGGTTTGTTCTGGGGAGTACAATTCAATGGATGGATTTCGTGTCCGTAATTACAGGATTTATAGGGAAAACAGTATTTCAATTTATTTCAAATATTTTGAGTTATATACCAATAGCTACAGCAATTGCCTGGATAGTATATTATTATATATGCATGAAATTTTTAAAAGGGGAAGGAGAGTTTTTGTATGATAGAGTAAAGTTTGCTTTTTATGATAATAGTATTTTGGACAATATAAAGGTTGAGGATGTATCACAAAACAGAAGTTGGATTATAGCTAAAAATCAAGAAAACATGGAATATAGATTTAAGGTTAAAGATATAAAGACAATCGAATATAGTAACTTTGAAAATCCAACAGAATGTGAACAGTAATATAAGTAGATGTGGTATTCTATGTTTTTATTTGAATCAAGTACAAGTCAGCATCTCCTGCTGTGACTGTAGCGGCAATATAGAAGTTCCCACACTCTGCCCCAGTATTAGAAATTCCCGGACAGGACGTCCGGGAAAGGTGCTGCCTGAGTCAGGATGACGAATCAGCACCGGTTTCGTACGGAGCCATAACCCAGAGCAGAGTGAGCGGAACTTCTGATTGCCGATACCGGAAACAGCAGAGACGCTGACTTGTACTTCACGCAAATATAAACATCACCCCCTTAAAAAACATCAACTCCCTAAAAACCCATAAATACGGGAAACGAAGTAAAATTTTGGAGAAAAGTTTTTTAGAACGATTCCGCACTTTGACAAACATCGCAAAAGAATATCACTATAATAGCCTTCAGTCGCCCGCAAAGGGAAAAAACAGGATTGGAGGTTTTTTATGAAAAGAATCAGGACAAAAGAGATTATTCTATATGTATTGGGAATATTGTTTTGCAAGGTGGAGATTGCAAACTGCTATCCGTTGATACCGGCATATTTTACGGCACTCTATATCAGTATGGAAAGCCGTTGGCTGACGCTCGGGGCGTGTTTTGTGGGAATGGCATGTTTCCTGCCGGTGACACAGCTTACCAAATACGGAGTGGCAATGGCGGGAATTATCCTGATCATCCATCTGATCGAATGGGTAGATAAAAATTGCAGAGCCAGATATGCAGCAGTGACGGCGGGAGCGGTGACAACGCTGATATCGCTTGGCGGTAATCTGCTGTCCGTAAAAGGAAGAGGATACATCACCACTTCTATATTAGAAGGAATTTTTATATTTGCAGTCGTCAGTTTAGGGTGCCGTGTGCTACATATGCTGCTGCATGGCAAAGAGATCATGGAGATCGCAAAAAGAAGAAGATCGGAAAGAGCAACGTCTATTAAATTATGCAGAATCGTTCAACGGACTGTCTGAGGCATTTGTGAAAATGAGTGCCGGGCAGGAAAAAGCATCGGAGGAGGAAATCGGACAGGTACAAAAACGAGATTACCGGAAAAATCTGTGTGTCCTGTGACATGTGCCAGGTCTGTTGGGAAAAAGACAGTCCGATCTACGGTCTGTTTGGCAGTCTGATGGAGTCGATAGAAAAATTCGGAAGAGCAGAAAAAAGAATATGAGGACAGGCTTCGGGACTGCTGCCCGTATGCAGACGATATCACGAGAGAAGCGGTCCGGATATTTGAACGGATGAAAGTCAATGCGGCATGGTACAACAGGTTGTTGAGCAACCGGGAAATGATAGCCCAGCAGTTAGACGCCATGGCATTTATCATGGAAGATTGTGCAAAGGATTATGAAGATCGACCCTGCAGGAAAAAAAATATGCTGTCGCAGGTGCGTTTTTTTTAGCAAAAAGACCGGGGCTTTCTCATCAGTAATATCCATCTGTATCAAAAACAAAATGGGAGACTGCAACTGGTTACAACGGTACGGACAAAAGCGGGCTGTCAGCCGATCAAGGAATATAGGGAAGCAGTCAGCCGTGGAATGGGAAAGACGATGATACAGCACAAAGACAGCAGAAATCTGACGGTATCGAGCCGTGTAAAATTGTCTTTGAGGAAGATACCAAATATCATACGATCCACGGAGTCGCACGTCTGACGAAAGATGAGGCGGTGGTTTCCGGTGATAATTTTTCATTCTTAGAATTAGAAAACGGGCAGGATATTTTATGTCTGTCGGACGGTATGGGTTCCGGTATCGATGCGTGTAAAGAGAGTGAGACGGTCATAGAGCTGATGGAAAAAATTTTTAGAAGCAGGTTTTTCCAAAGAAACGGCGATCCGCATGATGAATTCGGCGATGGTCATCCGCGGAGAGGAGGATATTTTTTCAACGATCGATATGGCGGCAGTAGACCTCTATGAAGGAGAGGCAGAATTTTATAAAGTGGGAGCGGCGGCAACCTTTATCAGGAGAAAAGAAGGAGTAGAGTGCCTGTTATCCACCAGCCTGCCGGTCGGAGTGTCCTATAAAATGGAAATAGATGGAGTAAAAAACAGCTGGAAGACGGGGATTTTCTTGTCATGGTATCCGATGGTGTGCTAGAATATCTCCATGTGGATGAGCCGGAAGAGACGATGGGAGAGATCATAGAATCTTTAGATACGAACAATCCCGGCAGACTTGCAAAGGGAATTTTAGAGCGGGTAATGCTCTATACAGGAGGAAAAGTAATGGATGACATGACCGTGTTAACGGCAGGCATCTGGGAGAAATAATGTTAGAAGAAGCAAAGAAGTTTACAAAAGAACATCATATGATAGAAGAGGGCAGCCGGGTCATAGCGGAGTGTCGGGAGGAGCCGATTCCGTATGCCTGCTGCTCCTTCTGTTAGAACTGCAAAAAGAAATGACGTTTGAACTTCGGGTTGTCCATGTGGAGCATGGGATCCGCGGACAGGAGAGCCTTGCAGACTGTGAATTTGTAGAAAAAATGTGTGGCAGGCTTGGCGTTGAATGTAAAAGCCATCATATTGATGTGCCAAAAGAGGCAAAAACAGTGTGGACGGACGTTAGAAGAAACGGCACGGCTTATGCGCTATGAAATTTTTGAAAAGAAGCCGAAAGCTTGGGCGGGGCAAAAGATCGCAGTTGCCCATAACCGCGGAGATGATGCGGAGACAGTGCTGTTTCATCTGATCCGTGGAAGCGGATTGTCGGGAATGCGGGGCATCCTTCCGGTACGAGGGAATGTCATCCGTCCGCTTCTGCATACCGGACAGGGAAGAAATCCTGTCTTATTTAGAAGAAAAAAACAGCCTTATTGTGTGGATGCAACAAACCGTGATGAGCATTACACCAGAAACTGCATCCGGGCGCGATCATGCCAAGACTCGATCGAAATGAATCCGCAGGCAGAAGCCCATATCCAAAAAGACCGCAGACATTATGAAAGAAGCGGAGTCCTATATAGGAAGGCAAACACAAAAGGCTAAGCAGAAACCTGTGTGAGCATTCATGGAGATGACATTCTTATAAGAAAGGAACCGTTTGAAACACAAAGATCCCCTGATAAAAAAAAAGAAGTGCTAAAGCTGGCATTAGAACAGGCGGCGGGTGCGATGCAGGACATCACAACCGTGCATCTTGAGCTGCTCGAACAGCTTTTTTTCCAGTCAGTGCGGAAGAAGGATATCCCTGCCTTATGGAGTGCAGGCATACCGTATCTATGAAGGGATCAGACTGTGCCGGAAAACAGAAGCAGTGCAGGATAGCATAGGAGAAGTACTGTGCCCCAAAAAGTGAGATCGAACAGGCAGGAACAGAGGGAATCTCCTGTGGACCATTTACGATGCGATTGTTAGAGGACACAGCTTTTTTCACAAGAAATTCCGCAAAAAACGTATACGAAATGGTTCGACTATGATAAGATAAAGAGTGATTTGTCAGCAAGAACCCGAAAAGAGGGGGATTATATTTGCTGTAATGAAGAGGGAAGACCCAGAAGCTGAAAAAATACTTTGTCAATGAAAAGTAGAGGCAAAGGAGCGGGGCAGAATTCCGCTTTTAGCAGAGGGAGCCCACATACTCTGGATTGTCGGGTACCGTATCAGTACCTATTATAAGATAAGTCAGGAGACAAAAAGAATATTAGAAGTACGATTTAATGGAGGAAAAGAAAATGACTGAATCAGTTCGGGTGTTGATTCCAGAAGAGGAAGTCAACAAAAGAATTAAGGAAATGGCAGAAAAGATCAGTGCCGATATCGGAGATGAGACAATTACGCCGATTGTATCCTGAAAGGCTCTGTATTTTTGTCCTGTGAACTGGCAAAAAAATATCAAGGGGTCGGTCATGCTGGATTTTATGTCCGTAACAAGCTACGGAGATGATACAAAGTCAAGCGGAGTAGTGAAGATCATCAAAGATTTAGATGACCCGTTAGAGGGCAAAAATGTATTAGTTGTGGAAGACATTATTGATTCGGGAAGAACCCTGAGTTATCTATTGAAAAATTTAAAGGCACGAAATCCGAAAAGTTTGAGATTATGCACGCTTTTGGATAAACCGGATCGCCGGGTGGTAGATGTCAGTGTGGATTATGTCGGATTTGAGATTCCGGACGAATTCGTAGTTGGTTTTGGACTGGATTATGCACAGAGATATAGAAATCTGCCTTATATTGGAGTGCTGGAATTTAATGAGTAAAAGGAGGTTTCTAATTGAAGAAAAATTATAGAGGAATCGGATTTTATATCGGGCTGGTTCTGATCGTGATCCTGGTCTGGTATCTGTTGGGTAACAGTCAGGATACGGCAGGCGCATACACCTATGCAGAATTTGAAAAAGCATTGGACAAAGATGAAGTGGTAGCAGTTACGATACAGCAGAACCGCGAGATCCCGACCGGAGTATTGCGGATCACATTAAAAAATGAACAGAGTGTCAAACTGAATGTTTCCGATGTAAACGATGCACAGCAGTTGATGGAGAAATATGATTTTGATTCTTATGTCATGCGGAATGTGCCGTCGGAGAACTGGCTGACATCCCTGTTACCGCTGCTAGTAGTATTTGCAGGCAATGTTCATCCTGTTTATGATGATGAATAATCAGAATGCCGGAGCAGGCGGCAACTCCAAAATGATGAATTTTGGAAAAAGCAGGGCAAAGATGAGCACCGATGAGAATAAGAAGGTTACCTTTGACAATGTAGCGGGACTGCGTGAGGAAAAAAGAAGAGTTAGAGGAAATCGTAGATTTCCTGCGTTCCCCGAGAGAAAATATACAAAGTTAGGTGCAAGAATCCCGAAAGGAGTCTTATTAGTAGGCCCTCCGGGAACAGGTAAGACCTTACTTGCAAAAAGCCATCGCAGGAGAAGCAGGAGTGCCGTTTTTCAGCATTTCCGGTTCAGACTTCGTAGAGATGTTTGTCGGAGTCGGTGCATCCCGTGTCCGTGACTTGTTTGAAGAAGCCAAGAAAAAATGCACCATGTATCGTATTCATCGATGAGATCGATGCAGTTGCAAGGCGCAGAGGAACCGGAATGGGTGGCGGTCACGATGAACGTGAGCAGACGTTGAACCAGCTCTTAGTAGAGATGGACGGTTTCGGTGTCAATGAGGGCATCATTGTCATGGCAGCAACGAACCGTGTGGATATTTTAGACCCGGCAATCATGCGTCCGGGACGTTTTGACAGAAAAGTGCATGTGGGAAGACCGGATATCGGTGGCCGTGAAGAGATCTTAAAAGTTCATGCAAAAAAATAAACCGTTAGGCGATGATGTAGACTTACAGCAGATCGCACAGACAACCGCAGGATTCACAGGTGCAGATTTAGAGAACCTGTTAAACGAAGCTGCGATCGTTGCAGCAAAGAGAAGACCGTGCCTATATCGTACAGGCAGATATCCGCCGTTCCTTCGTAAAAAGTCGGGATCGGGGCGGAGAAGAAGAGCCGTATTATCAGTGATAAAGAGAAAAAAGATCACGGCTTATCACGAATCAGGACATGCGATCTTTATTCCATGTACTTCCGGATGTCGGACCGGTATATTCCGTATCGATCATACCGACCGGCGCAGGAGCGGCAGGTTATACCATGCCGCTACCGGAAAAAGACGAAATGTTTAATACCAGGGGCAGAATGTTACAGGAGATCACAGTAGACTTAGGCGGACGTGTGGCTGAGGAACTGATCTTTGATGACATTACAACAGGTGCATCCCAGGATATCAAGCAGGCAACGGCATTAGCAAGAGCAATGGTAACGAAGTTCGGTATGTCCGAGGATATAGGACTGATCAACTATGCAAACGAGGACGATGAAGTATTCATCGGACGCGATCTTGCACATACCCGTGGTTACGGCGAGGATGTTGCATCCAAGATCGATGCCGAAATAAAACGAATTATTGACGAATGCCATGAAGAGGCAAAGAAGATCATCAGTGCACACAAAGATGTGTTAGATGCCTGCGTAGAGCTTCTTTTTAGAAAAAGAGAAGATCACCAGAGAAGAATTCGAAGCACTGTTTGAAAACCGTTCCGGACTGTAAAAGGCAGATTACAAAGAAAAAACAGCGAAAATACACGAAAATTGTGAAAAATGAATTCTAAAAAAGAAGGGTATGTAAAAAGGGTCTGTATAATCTGTACAGAAAGTTCGTGAAAAAATTATCAATTTTGTGCACACTTATCTGTAGACGATGCTACAATAATAACCGTAAAAACCCCCAATACATTATATAGTTTTTGCTACACCCCATAGTAAAAATACCTATGATGCAGATGCGTCCGGTGCTCAGTAAAAAGGCATTGTTTTCAGATGGAACTAAGGATTACCGCAGTCCTGCCGAACCAAGGGAAAATGACAAAGTAACGATTCGTTTCAGAACAAAGCGTGACAACGTGGATATGGTCTGGCTCTGTTCCAGGGAGAAAAGCAACGGATGAAAAGGACAGAGACCAAGTGGGATTTTGACTATTATTCCGTAGAGATCCAGCTTGGAAGCGAACCGTTTTTTCTATTATTTCAAAGTCGTAACCGGAATTTTGGAATGTTACTATGACAGATACGGTGTGAACGATAAACCGAGAGAAGAATATTATTTTTGCATCGTGCCGGGATTTTCCACTCCGGAATGGGCAAAGGAGCGGTCATGTATCAGATCTTAGTAGACCGCTTCTATAATGGAAATCCGGCAGGAGATGTGTTAGACGGCGAGTATTACTATGTGGATGGTCCTACAAAGCATGTAGAGAACTGGGCACACTGTCCGCAGGGGATCAGCGTCCGTGAATTTTATGGCGGAGATTTAGAGGGAGTCAGACAAAAGCTCGACTATTTGCATGAGCTTGGAATCGAAGTACTCTATTTTAATCCGTTATTCGTATCGCCGTCTAATCATGAATACGACTGCCAGGACTATGATTATATCGACCCGCATGTGAGTAACATTGTGGTCGATGAAGGAGCAGTTTTACCGGAAGGCTGCAAAGACAATACACAGGCGGCACGTTATATTACGCGAGTGACCGATAAGCGTAACTTAGAGGCGAGCAATGCATATTTTGCAAAATTTGTAGAAGAAGTGCATGCACATGGCATGAAGATTATTTTAGACGGAGTCTTTAATCACTGCGGTTCCTTCCACAAATGGTTAGACCGTGAGAAATTATACGAGCAGCAGGGCGGATACGCACCGGGAGCTTACGTCAGCGGGGAAAGTCCGTATCGTGACTTTTTTGCATTCCAGAATCAGGAAGCATGGCCGGATAACGGAAGCTATGAGGGCTGGTGGGGCTTCGAGACACTTCCGAAGCTGAATTATGAGGGTTCACAGGAATTGTGGAACTATGTGCTGGATATCGGAAGAAAATGGGTATCTCCTCCATATAATGTAGACGGCTGGAGACTGGACGTGGCAGCGGACTTAGGACACAGTCCGGAGGTCAACCATCGTTTCTGGAAAGAATTCAAAAAGCGGTCAAAGAGGCAAATCCGAATGCGGTGATCTTAGCAGAGCACTATGGTGATCCGAAATCGTGGCTTTTTAGGAGATGAGTGGGACACGATCATGAACTACGATGCGTTCATGGAGCCGATCGCCTGGTTTTTGACCGGTATGGAGAAACACAGTGATGAATATCGTGGTGAGTGCTTTGGAAATCCGGGAGATTTTGAGGGAGCAATGCGTCATCACATGACACGCTTTATGACCTCTTCTTTACAGTGCGCCATGAATGAATTGTCTAACCACGACCATTCCCGCTTTTTAACCCGTACCAATAAAAAAAGTAGGAAGAGCAGAACAATTAGGAACGGATGCGGCAGGCAGAGGCATCAACAAAGCTGTGATGAAAGAAGCCGTAGTCTTTCAGATGACATGGCCCGGAGCGCCGACTCTTTACTATGGAGATGAAGCAGGACAGGTAGGATTTACAGACCCGGATAACCGCAGGACTTATCCGTGGGGAAGTGAGGATATGGATCTTTTTGAATTTCCATCGGGAGATGATCAGGATTCACAAAGAGCATGAAGCATTTAAGACCGGTTCGATACAGTTCGTCTGGGGCGAGTACAACTTCTTATGTTATGCGCGTTATAATCGCAGGGAACATTTTTAGTGGTACTTAACAACGATGCGGTCAGCCGTACCGTAGAGATGGTCGTATGGCCGGTGGGACTGCCAAAAGAATGTGAGTTAGAGCAGCATCATGTATTCCCATGAGGGGGGATATTCTACCAATCCGGTGACCTATGAGGTAAAGGGCGGAAAACTGAACATCACCCTGACGGAATTTTCCGCAGTGGTACTGCGTCTGAAAGAGACATCCGGTAAAAGTACTTCTGGAGTAAAGGACAAAAAAATTTGAAAAAATAAAAATTATATCTTGCATCGGAAAAATTCATATGATATAATATCTCATTGTCAGGGCAGATTTTGAAATGACAATGAAATGGATGGATTCCCCGAGTGGCCAAAGGGGACAGACTGTAAATCTGCTGCAAATTGCTTCGGTGGTTCGAATCCACCTCCATCCATTTTGCCGGCGTGGCGGAACTGGCAGACGCGCAGGACTTAAAATCCTGTTGTGGAAACACAGTATCGGTTCGATTCCGATCGCCGGCATGATAATTGAAAGCAATAAGAAAGTATGCATTTTATGCATGCTTTTTTTTGTGCATTCTTTTTCTTGTATAGCAATTCCCTGAATTACCAAAATAGTCAATGACTAAAACGGAAATTCTCTCGCAAATCTAACAGCTTCATATTATAATACGCACAAATAGAAGGGCAAAAAGCTATATTATGAATAATTATATGAAACAAAGAAAAGGAGGGAGCATATGAAAGGCTTTATGAAAAAGATACTTTCAGCAGGTCTGGCGTTTGCACTGGTATTCACCATGTGCCCGGTTCTGGCATATGCGGACACACCGCAGGAAGCACAGGAAAAGACAGGAGAGACAGATGAACCGAAAGCAGAGACTACGGAGGTTAAAGCAACGGGAGCAGAAGCACCGGAAGTAGAGACTACGGAGGTTAAAGCAGAGTCTGCGGATGAAAAAAAAATACAGTACTGGTTTATGGAAGGATTGAGAGTTCACAGCACTGGACAAAGGATAATATCTATTATATTATAACGGATTCTACCCCTGATCAACCCTGTAATTATCGGAGATTTAACGATCGATCCGGGAACGACGATCTGTTTTCGGACAGGGGAATACTTCTCATGGTAAGATTGACCAAACAGATGTAAAATCTGCATCAGGTCTTAGGATTCTGTATGGTTCTCTTACTGCAAAGGGAACGGCAGAAGAACCGATCATTTTTAAAAATGATACAAATGATGAGAATTGGGCAGGGATTATATTTGATACACAGATAGAGGAAGATACAGAGCGGACCTGTGAAGGTGCAACCTTTGAATATTGTCAGTTTATCAACGGTGGAGAATATTTAGCAAGTGATGTGGAAGGAATGTTATCCGTAGACAGTACATCTGATGAGACAGACAGGAATTTTAATCTTACAGTAAATCAGTGTAACTTTGACAGCAGTGAGGTGGTTGGCGGCAAAAACGGCAGCAGGGACTTCATTAGTGGATGGAAGTTCGGCAATCTATTTCCATGCCATGGACAGGAAAGTGGAGGTTAAGGTAACCAATTCAACATTTCGTGGAATGGGGCGAGCTTTAGAATCTACAGGAACGGAGTATGTCTATCCGGAGAATTTATCCTGCCTGGTTGAAGGCAACAATTTTGAGTCAGACGGATATTACAATAATACGATTTCTGAGGGAATGAGTTATATTGAATGGTCTGCGAACGCGGTTGTCAGAAATAATACATTTCATAATACAACTGGCAATGAGTTAAAAGGACCGGCATGTTGGTTAAGAGGCGGATGTGCAACTTATGAAGTGGAAGGTAATCACTTTATTGGGAATACGGATGCAACCGGAGAAAATGCAAACCAGTATGCACCATTGAAGATCAGAATTGGTGCAAATGTTAATGCGGATCAAACAAAGGCCTATGCGGCAAATACTTGTAACTACGGTGCAGACATAGGAAAATATGCGGAAGTAGTAAGATCGACACCGGAGCAGCCGGAAACGATTACCGGACAGACCGGTTATCTTGGAAAAATTGAAGGACTGGCATACCGTTTGCAGGGTCCGACTGTTGATAATGCACGAACAGTGACCATTGCACCGGGCGTAACCTGTTATATGAAAGATCTGACGGTAGAGTCTACAGGAAAAACTCATTGCAAAGGGAACGAAAGCACTGCCGATCCATTTTATTGGAGAGAATGGCTATTATGCAAATTATATCTATCTGAATGGAGCATGGACAGATGGAAACTATGAAGATGCAAGTGCGGAAACTATCTTTGAAAATTGTACATTTGAAAAAAAGATTACCATCAGTCCGAAATTAGTTGAAATAAATAGTAAGCCGATAAAGGAACTACCGGCAACTCTGTATATGAAAGATTGCCAGATGAAAGACGTTGAAAAGGGACTTAATATCAATATCAGGGCATCATCGGATGGATCCATAGCGAGCCGGATAGAGCTTCAGAATGTGTCTATTGCAGGAAGAGGGACAGACGGAGAAAGCAGCGATTGTGGTATTTATCTCTGGACAAATTATTATCCGGATGTAGCGACATTAGTAGAAGTGTCAAACTGCCGGATTTATAACTTTACAAAGGGAGTGGGTATTACGGCATATGTCTCAAGTCTTGATGAGAGTGAGAGTGCTATAGAAAATGCAGGAAAGCAGATGCAGTTGGATCATCTGACGATTGTAGGATGTAATACAGGTATCTTATACGGATGTCATGTATTACCGGTTATTAAAAACAGTATTATCGCGGGGAATGCAACCACTCTGGAGTTGCAGGGAACGAATGCGCAGGAAGATAAAGGAAAAATATCACATACTCCTGCCTGTATGGAACAGCAAAAGATGACAGCTTAAGTGATTATGGCACAGGCTGTATCGCAAAAGATCCATGTTTTGCAGATGCAGCAAGTGGAGATTTCCATCTGAAATCCCGCAGCAGGAAGATGGAATGGTACGACATGGGTAAAAGATACCGTGACAAGTCCGTGTATTGATGCAGGAGAGACATCAGCCGCTTATGCAAATGAGCCGTCTCCAAATGGAAACAGGGCAAATATGGGAGCTTATGGTAATACGGCAGAGGCATCCAAATCTACTTCCGGTGGAAGTACGGATCCGTCAGATCCATCCAACCCGGAACAGAGATGTAAACATACCGGTACGGAAGTGCGGAACCAAAAAGCGGCAACCTGTACAACAGCAGGCTATACGGGAGATACTTACTGTAAGACCTGTAATAAAAAACTTTCCACAGGAAAGAGTATTGCAGCAAAAGGTCACAGCACCACAACAAAGACACAGAAAGCAACTGCAAGCAAGGATGGAAAGATTACAACCACATGTACACGGTGTGGGACAACGACCAAAACGGTAAAGATTGCCAAGGTATCAAAGATAAAATTATCAAAGACAAAAATATACCTATAATGGCAAGAAGCAGACACCGTCCGTGACCGTTAAGGACAGCAAAGGAAAAAGAGCTGAAGGTAAACACGGATTATAAGGTAAAATTGCCAAGCAGCAGAAAAATGTCGGAACCTATGAAGTGAAGATTACTTTCAAGGGAAGCAAGTATTCAGGAAGTAAGACCTTAAGCTATACGATCAATCCGAAGAGCACAAAACTTTCTAAAGTGAGTGCTAAGAAAAAAGGATTTGAAGCAAAATGGAAAAAAAACAGTCCACACAGACAAAAAGGTTATCAGATCCAGTATTCCACAGACAGCAAGTTCAAGAGTGGAAATAAGACCGTGACTGTGAACAAGAACAGTACGACAAAGAAGACGATTTCAAGTTAAAAGCAAAGAAGAAATACTATGTAAGAATCCGTACCTATAAAACAGTTGGAAAACAGAAATATTATTCCGACTGGAGTAAGAGTGTGAAAGTAACAACAAAGAAATAGGAATTGCAGCAGGAAGCTGATATGAAAAAATAAGAGAAAAAAGGCGGCTTGAGAATTTGCTCAGGCCGCCTTTATTGTGCTTTGTGAAGTGTTTTATTTTGTCCGTTTTGCCGTAGAAGCACGCACTACTAATTCAGGATGCAGAAGTGTCCTGCTGAGTGCTACACCGTGCAGCATGGAATTTAAAAAAAATAACCGGTTCTTCCTAACTCCAGTCTGTCCTGACGGATCGTAGTCAGAAGCGGATGTAAGGTAGAAGAGATCGGCAGATCGTCAAAACCGATAACGCTGACATCGGTTGGGATGCGGCATCGCGGCGCTGGCATTCCGGAGAAGACTCCGCTTGCAATGACATCGCTGCTGCAAAGGATCGCACTGACACCACTGGCTAAGAAATTCGGAACATGCTCGCTGGCAGTTTCCGAAGAGAAATCACCATAGACAGCTAGTTCAGGATGTACGATCGATCATGTTTTTCCATACTGTCGATAAACGCCTGATGACGGCTCTTAGAGATCATTGAATAAGACGGACCGTTCAAAAAGGCGATCTTTCTGTGACCAAGCTGATAGAGATGCTCGATCGCAGCATCAATACCCTCATCATTATCCGTTCCGATATAGGAAACATGAGGATTGTTCGGAATATAATTATCGAATAAGACGGCAGGAATCTTCGTATCCCGCAACTGGTCTAGCCAGGTGTCGTGGAGTGAAAAGCCGACAAAAAATGCACCTGTATCCGTTTTAAGCATATAGGTGTCATATTTCTCAGAAAGCTGAAAATCAGGGGTAACCGGAATCACATCGACGTTCCAATTGTCCCGGAAAGCGGATTGTTTAAAACCCAGAATAATGTCATAGCCGAAATCCTCCGGAGATTCGTAATCCATATTTTTAATAAAAAGGCAGAGTTTTTGAACTCCTCCTTTTTCATTTTCTTTGTCTGATAACCCATTTCAACCGCTGTATCTAAGACAAGCTGGCGAAGCTCCTCGCTGATATCGTTCGCACCATTTAAACCCTTTGAGACCGTGCTGAGTGAGATGCCAAGGCGGTCTGCAATGTCTTTGATGGTAGTCATTGTCCTCCTCCTTTGAAAAAAATAAAACAAATGTGCTGTAACAGTATACTTTATTTCATTATAGCACTAAAATGATGCAAATGGAAAGAAAAGCGCGAAATTTTTGTCTTTTTCTTAAGATAGGGAAATAGGAGTAGCAAAAAGGCGAAAAAGGTGTATGATAGTTCGGTAAAAAAAGAAATCATAGAATGAGGTATCGATCATGAAAAAAAAGATTATTCGCAATGTTCCTTGTCCTCGTTATGATGACGGTAGCAGTGGCTGCCTGTGGGAAATCAGGGAATAAAGAATCATCCAAAAATAAAAACGGAGAAGAGACAGAGACCGAAGAAGCAAAACCGGTATATCAGTTTACGATTTGGGGAAGCAAAGCAGATCTGTCAGATGAAAAGGGAAGCTGGTTAAAGACCAGATGTGATATGTTTGCGGCAAAACATCAGGATGCAGAATTAGAATTTAAGTATGCAGCCCATACAGAAGAAAAGTTAAGAAAGAAGATGGAAGAAAACCGCGAGAAGGCACCGGATATTTTTATTTTTAACAGTGCACAGACCGCAGAACTTGTCGAGAGCCGTCTTTTGACAAGACTTTGGGGAGAGACCGAAGATTATGTACTTTCCTCGAATGCAACGAGCATTGGTGATCTGTCGAAATATGCGCAGAAAGTATATGGAATCCCGATAGAGGCAAACCCATATGTTTTATATTATGATAAGAGAACATTATACCAAGAGGATGTGCAGAATTTAGATACGATTCTTGCAAAAGGAGTGCTGGCATATCCATTAGACGATGAGAACTATCGAAACGCGTTTTATCAGGCACAGGATGTCGTAGAGGTGCCGGAGCAGGATGAAAACGGAACAGACGGTACAGAAGACGGCACAAAAGATAATACTCAGACAGATGACGCAGCACAGGACAACACACAAACGGATGCAGCGCAGCCGGAAGAATCCACACAGGATAACACACAGTCAGAAAATGGCGAGCAGAAGAAATCCGGAGCCATTAGCAAAGGAAACAGTAGATGCATGGCTTGCAACATTCCGTTCCAATCCGCAGGTATTAAACGATACCGATGGAAATACGGGGATCACAGGACTGAAAGACGGAACCGTACAGGCAGCAGTACAGGATGCGTCAGCTTATGACAAGATGAAAGAAGCCTTAGGAGAAAATCTCGGAGTGGCAGCACTTCCTGTTTTTACTATAGATGGAATGACAAAGCAGATGAAGTGTGTGACAGAAGCAAAATGTATCGGAGTCAATCCGGACTGTGAGAATTTTGAAATGACGATCGCATTAGCAACCTATCTTGGAAGCGCCGATTCCCAGCAGATGCATTATGACATGAGTGGTGTCATACCGGTCAATCTGTCCGCAGTACAGACGTTGAGAAGTGATGTGGAGTTAGCAGATGTGATCGCCCAGATCGCAGAACAAAGAGAACCCGGGTTGGGATTTGCCGGAAGAGGAAGAAGAGGAATAGTACTAAGCGGTAAGTTACGCCATGGGAAGGGATAGGAGCTATGTCAAATACAACCAAGCGGGCATTAGAGGAATCACTGAAAAATTGCTGTTAAGCAAACCTTTGGACAAAATTACGATCAATGACCTGACAACGGATTGCGGGATCAGCCGGATGACTTTTATTATCATTTTCAGGACATCTACGATCTGGCGGAGTGGGCGTGTGTAGAGGATGGAAAACGTGCTTTACAGGACAAGCGCACCTATGATACCTGGCAGGAAGGCTTAGAGCAGATTTTTTGAAGTGGTATTGAAAAATAAACCGTTTATTACCAATGTATACCATTCTGTCAGCAAAGAAAAAATAGAGAATTATCTGTACAAGCTGACTTATGAACTGATCATCGGCGTAGTAGAGGAAAAGAGCAAGGGAACAGGTTTATCGGAGGAAAATAAAAGTTTTATTGCAGATTTTCACAAATACGGCTTTGTCGGTCTGATGCTGGACTGGATCAAGCAGGGGATGAAAGAAGACTATCATGAGATTGTGGAAAGAATGAGTGTGATGTTACATGGCAATATCACGAATTCAATTCAGAATTTTGAGCAGAATAAAAAAGGATGAATCTTATCAAAAAGGGTAGAATGATAAAAATTTATCATTCTGCCTTTTTTGTAAGTTGGAAAAAAAAGGCGGAGAGGAATAGGATGAAGTTGAAAAGAAAAATCAGAAGCCGACAGAAGAAAGGTGGAATTTTTTATGAGTAAAAAAAACAGGTATTGGAATTGGTGTGGCAGCACTCGCAGCAGGCGCAGGTGCAGCAGCCGTAGCAGCAAAAAATCATAAGAAACCGGAGACTAAAACAACAAAGAAAAATAAAAGTAATTCCGGAAAAGAAGAGTATCGTAATACAGAACTTGGAAAACATGAAAAGAACAGCAAGGGTATCTATTATTCCAACGGCAACTACGAGGCATTTGCCCGTCCGGAAAAGCCGGAAGGTGTCGATGAGAAGAATGCCTACATCGTAGGAAGCGGATTGGCAGCATTGGCAACGGCATGTTTCTTGGTAAGAGACGGACAGATGCCGGGTTCCCATATCCATATTTTGGAGGCCATGGACATTGCAGGTGGTGCATGTGATGGCATTTATGATGCGACCAGAGGTTATGTCATGCGTGGCGGACGTGAGATGGAAAACCATTTTGAGTGTCTGTGGGATCTATTCCGGAGCATTCCATCCATTGAGACGCCGGGAGTTTCTGTTCTGGATGAGTTTTACTGGCTGAATAAACATGACCCCAATTATTCTCTGTGCCGTGCAACCGTATAACCGTGGGCAGGACGCTCATACCGACGGAAAATTCAATCTGAGCCAGAAGGGCTGCATGGAAATTATGAAGCTGTTCTTCACAAAGGATGAAGATCTTTACGACAAGAAAATTGAAGATTTCTTCGATGAGGAAGTATTTGATTCTACGTTCTGGCTCTATTGGAGAACCATGTTTGCGTTTGAAAACTGGCACAGCGCGCTTGAGATGAAACTGTATTTCCAGAGATTTATCCATCATATTGCGGGACTGCCGGATTTCAGCGCACTAAAATTTACCAAGTACAATCAATATGATTCGCTGATCCTTCCGATGCAGAAGTATCTTGAGGATGTGGGCGTTGACTTCCAGTTCAATACCGAAGTTACCAATGTCATTTTTGAATTTGAAGGCAATAAAAAATTGCAAAAACGATTGAGTGTAAAGTCAAAGGCGTAGAAAACGGCATTATGCTGACAGAAAACGACCTTGTATCTTTGTTACCAACGGCAGCTGTACAGAGGGCGTACGATTTACGGTGATCAGAATCATGCGCCGAATGGTGATGCGGAGGTCAGTACCAGCGGCTGCTGGAGCCTGTGGAAGAATATCGCAGCACAGGATCCGTCTTTCGGTCATCCGGAAAAATTCTGCTCCGATATGAGGAAGACCAACTGGGAATCTGCAACATGACCACGCTGGACGACAAAATCATTCCGTACATCACGAATATCTGCAAGCGTGATCCGAGAAGCGGAAAAGTTGTGACCGGAGGTATTGTAAGCTGTCAGGATTCCAGCTGGCTGTTCAGCTGGACGATCAACCGCCAGGGACAGTTCAAGGATCAGGATAAGGATAAAGTCTGCGTATGGGTTTACGGACTGTTTACAGATGTACCTGGTGATTATATTAAGAAACCGATGAAAGACTGTACCGGTAAAGAGATCACCGAAGAGTGGCTGTACCATATCGGCGTTCCGGTAGATGAGATTGAGGATTTGGCAGAGAACAGCGCCGTATGTGTACCGACCATGATGCCATATATCACAGCATTCTTTATGCCGAGAACTAAGGGTGACCGCCCGGATGTTATCCCGGATGGCTGCGTGAACTTCGCATTCCTCGGACAGTTTACCGAAACACCGCGTGATACGGTCTTCACGACGGAATATTCGGTCAGAACCGCAATGGAGGCGGTATACGGATTGCTTGGTGTAGACAGAGGCGTTCCTGAGGTCTGGGGAAGTGTTTATGATATCCGCGAACTCTTAGACAGCAGTGTAAAACTCATGGACGGAAAATCCCCATTAGAGATTTCCCTGCCGGGACCACTCAATGTGTGGAACGGTCGTAGAAAAAATCTTAAGGGACCACGATGTGATCAAGGATGGGATGCTTTAGGAGCACTGCGAAAATAAAACATTCATGGTGTAATTAGCGGTAACAGGCGTGTGCCCCCTCCGGGTTCATACGCCTGTTACTTTTGTGTAAGTGATGGAAGTGCCTATGTGTGCTCTGAAGGATATTTGTATCAGAATAGACTTTTGCAGCTTCAACGACAATTCGTGCCAGAAAACGACACCTGGTGCCTGAATGGTTGTGCGGTTAACTGTTAATATGATATCATGTGCTAAAGTAGCACAGAATTAACATTTGATGTTCGTTGATCGTGTAAATGGGTTGAGTCTCTTGTAAACATAGTATTATGTGTAAACTACTGGATAATTGGTGCAGAGTCTGAGATTCATGTAAATATTTATGCTAACGGTCATGCATATCAGGTTAATTATGAAATCAACATAAGAACAGAGGAGAAGGAACATGAAGAAAAGAGTTGGTTGTGTTTTTTATGAGTATGCTCCTGTTTTTTGGAATAGCGGTCATGGGGGTGGACGCAGCGGGGAAAAAGCAGGATTTTACACCAAAAACCATTACAGTTAAAAAATCATACACATCTTCAACAGAAAAAATATCTGAACGAAAAGAAAACATACCGAATTATCAAAAGTTATGATGAATTAAAACAATTCCAAAAGAAAACACAGAAAGCATATGTAAAAAGCAAATGGCAAGCAGGCAAAAGCAAAGTTCGAGAAATCTGCATTTAATAAAAAACTGAACCGGTACAAAAGTCTTATTTTAAATCCAAGACACTTTGTATTATCGAGGATTCACAGAGCAGCAGTGCTAAAAAAATCAAACCGGGAAAGGTGAGATTAAAACAGAACGCAAAGGGGAAAGATTTTTCTGCAATTAGACGTAAAGGTAAAATCACCGGGCAAGCAGGGAGAACATGACAACTGATATGCACTACTATCAGTATTTTGTAGAAGCAAATTCAAAGATGTAAAGAGCATACAGAGTTGTAATGTGAAAAATGTAAACCTGAAAAGATGAAACTTTCAAGATAAAGACATCGTAAAACAGACGAATAAATGATAGGCTAAAGTTGCCCGGCAAAATTATAATAAAAAAATTGTAGAAAATGTCTTGACAATTATGTATCTTTCATGTAAAATTCTATTTGCTGACGTAAGAAAGCGAAATGCCCAGTTAGCTCAGTTGGTAGAGCAGAGGACTGAAAATCCTCGTGTCTCTGGTTCGATTCGGAACTGGGCATTGTGCGGGTGTAGTTCAATGGTAGAACACCAGCCTTCCAAGCTGGATACGTGGGTTCGATTCCCATCACCCGCTTAGCTGTTGACAGAACAGCAAGTAATTTTGTATGCGCGAGTGGCTCAGTTGGTGGAGCACGACCTTGCCAAGGTCGGGGCCGCGGGTTCGAGTCCCGTCTCGCGCTCTTTTATTTATGGTTAATCCCTTGCAAATGTGGTTTTTGCAAGGGGTTTTCTTTATTCTGTATCCTATTTCTCCCTCGTCATAGACATTGTCGTAGTAACCCCTGAAACCTGTCATCTGATAAGTGAGTTTTCCATCTTTATAAGTGAACTTCTTAGTATCATCTGAGGAAGCCAGCGGTTCTTTATCCGTCTTGTCTTTGTCACGCTTGGATTCCCAGGAGTATTCGTTACCGGAATCTTTTGGAGCATCGTAGGAACCAACCCAGAATACCGAGGTGGATTCGCCTTCGTCAGAGATCCAGTTGATCGTGATGACATCATCTTTGATCTCAGCTTCCATCCAGCTTCCGTCCTCTTCTTTTGTTTTCCAGGTGCCGCTCAGGTCTGTTTTACTGTTGCTTCCACAGGCGTAGAGTGACAGTACGAAAATGCCAACGAGTAGTATGGCAAATAATTTTTTTCTCATAAAGGATCCTTCTTTCTTTGAAATATTCTGTCTTTTTTTCTTTTGCCGTTCAGATGAAATCGGAACTGCTTATTCTATTATAGCAAAAAGTCCTCGATATGGGGAGATTTTAAAATATGAAATGTTTTTATGGTTACTTTTGAGAGAAAGAACGGATTTCTGAACATAATAATATTTTGATGGATTTTTCAGAATCTTACATCTATAAATGCAGGAAAAAGGGGAATATTATTTGACATATAGCGAAAATTATACTATCTCTTAGCGCGATATACATCGACAAAAGAAAGTCTTTGGAGTATAATATTCCGAGCGGGAATGAGTTTTGAAGTGTTGGAGGATAAGAGAGTGAATATCATTATTGTGGGAAGCGGAAAAGTAGGATATACGCTTGCCCAGCATTTGAATGCCGAGGGACACGAGATTACGGTCATTGACTCGGATGAGGAAAAAATAAAAGACCTTTCTTCGGAAATGGACATCTATTGCGTATTGGGAAATGGTACCAGTTACCGGACCCAAAAAGAAGCAGGCATTGAAAAAAGCAGACCTTCTGATCTCCGTTGCAAACCAGGATGAAGTCAATCTGTTAAGCTGCCTGATCGCGAAAAAAGCAGGTAACTGCCAGACGATCGCAAGAGTGAGAAATCCGGAATATTACGATGAAATTGGATATATAAGAGAAGAACTTGGACTGTCTATGTCCATTAACCCGGAATGGGAGGCTGCAAACGAGATGGCACGTCTGATACAGTATCCGTCTGCCCTTGCAGTAGAGAAATTCCGTGGTGGAATGACCCTGCTTCGTGTAGTCATTCCGGAAAATCCGTATTAAACGGAATGAGTGTTGCAGAATTTGCCGTTAAGATCAGCAGACAGATCCTGGTTTGTATTTTAAAACGTGGAAAAGAGATCCGGATTCCGGATGGTAATTTTGTACTGATGGCTGGTGATGCAATTTCCGTCAGCCTTCCGATCCGCGAGGCAACTCCGTTTTTTAAAAGATCGGTGTACCGGCGAACCCAATCAAATCCGTCATGGTAGCAGGAGGAGGAATGATTTCTTTCTATCTTGCAAAAATCCTTCAGGATACCGGAGTGGAAGTAAAGATCATTGAAGAAAATAAAAAGCGTTGTGAAGAACTGAGTGAAGCATTGCCACATGCTATGATCATTCAGGGGAAGCAATTGATAAAGAGCTTTTATTAGAAGAAGAAATCCGTGAGACAGATGCATTTGCGGCAATGACCGATATCGATGAGGAAAATATCATGCTTTCTCTTTATGCGAAAAAAGTGTCACATGCAAAGACCATGACAAAGATAGATAAGATTGAATTCCCCGAAGTCGTCGATGATCTGGGGATTGACAGCCTGATCGTGCCAAAGGTCATTACCGGTGTGTCCATTATCCGTTATGTGCGTGCAATGCAAAAACACCATGGGAAGTAATGTACAGACACTTTATCGTATGATCGATGGACGGGTAGAAGCCTTGGAGTTCATTGTCAGCAAGACAGCAAAAAGTCACTAACAAACCAATCTGTGAATTGAAGATTAAGAAAAATCTGCTGATCTGCTCAATACAGAGAAAGGGGGAAACTGATCACACCAAGCGGAAATGATATGCTGCAGAGTGGAGACAGTGTCATCATCGTAACGACAAATCTGGGTCTGGACGATATTGATGATATATTAGAAGGTTAGGAAAATGAATAAAA
>VOFC01001601.1_pt1 | contig 30000 bp, 41 predicted proteins | sample 5384161 | NCBI WGS metagenome assembly VOFC01 (sample SAMN12384722, study PRJNA508395) | human gut metagenome | isolation source: healthy gut B | host: Homo sapiens
CATTCCATCTTGTGAAATATGTGTATCCATACCCGCAGGCATTTCTTCTATTAGTTTATCCACCAATGTGATTCTAAGTATTTCTTGTAAATAATCTTCGTTATAATCATTATCATTTAAAGTAATATTGTCACGTAACGATGCATTAAAATTACTGGTTCTTGATTTACATAACTAATTTCCCCTCTCAGTTCATCTGGATTGATTTCAGTTAAACTAACACCATTTATACATATTTTCCCTTGGATTGGCCACAGTAAGCCCCCCTATGCATTTTAATAATGTGCTCTTTGCAGCTCCATTCAATCCCACAATTGCTATTTTTTGATTCGATTCTATGGTAATGCATACTCCCTTTAAAACATCTGGTTCAAATGTAGAATATCTAAAAAAACATTTTTTTCACACTTATTTCTTGTATTTTGTCACCTATATTTTTGTCTGCATTATTTTTAGCATCATCTATAGCTAAAATTTCATTTATTCTTTTCAAATAAAGTTTAAGCATTATAAATTGTGCCATAGTAGTAAGTAAATTTAATAAAGGTTGTACAAAAAGCTGAACCAAACTCAAAAAGGCAACTACTGTACCCATAGATACTAAACTTAAATTGACCATATTATATCCTAGTAAAGCTATAATTAATGGATACACCGTACTTCCGCCTGAAATTATACTATTAAAAATAATACTTATCTTATTTTTTTGGTAGTTAATATCTTGTTGTTCAAAAAATGTATCTTTCCATTTTTCACCAAATTTCTCTTCTATTTTTAATGATTTAATAGTCTCGACACCCTCAAAAAACTCCACAATTACATTCTGAACTTTACTTTGCAAAATAAGTTCCTTTGCATTCATATTAAACATTATCTTGGTGTTCAATATTGATATAAATACAAAAAATAACGAAATGGCTATAACGACTCCTGCCAACAAAGCACTATAATGTAACATAATACCAAAATACAGTACAGCAAACAGCATATCTACTATAGAATACAATAAGGACGGAGTTACCAGCTGTTGAATATACTCAACCAATCTTGCTCTATAAATCCAATCTCCGGAAGATCTATTAATAAAATGTTTAAAATCAAGTCCTACTATTTTCTCTATAAATGTACAAGTCAAATCTTTTATTAAATTCTAATTGCATTGCATTAATTAAGTTGCCTCTTAGATTTTCTGTAATATAAGTAAACACAAAAATTAGAACCGTGAAAATAGAAGCTACCGCTATATTTGAAAATACACTTAGTTTATCCCTTCCATCTATAAACTGCTGTATGAATATAGGCATAACTAAATTATTCATCTGGATAAGAATCATTACTAAGAACAAGAAAAACAGCTTCCTTTTTTTATTTATTACAAAAGATTTTATTCTATCTAGCAGAATATTTTTTAGTTTTATTACACTTATACAAAAATTCAATTTTATCAACTGCCAAAATATAACCACTAAAACTTTGGGTAAATTCATCAAAAGAAATCCTCCGTCTTCCTATCGCAGGATCTAAAATCAATACTTTATTTTTTTCTTATATTCTCCACTGTAACATAATGTTTTTTTTCCCATAAACATATAAAAGGGGTACTAATTGTTCGTAAAGAATATATATCTAATATCTCATATGCTTTACACTTTATTCCGTAAGCAGTCATTACCTGAATGAGGTGGTATAGACTAATACCACCTCTCGGCACCCCAAACGTATCTCTAATCTCATTTAGTGATATATTTATTCCTTCGTAATTCAGAATCATAGTTGCACAAGCTAGACCACATTCACTATGCTCCGTCTGTTCGACCATTTTTATTTTTCTCTTCATACTTTCTCTATAGCCTCTGCTTTCTTTTTGCATAATTCTTAATTTATATAGCTCTTCCATCGAATCTGCACAGAACAAGCCATTCTCTTCCCAATATCTGTGTTCTTCTGTTTCCTTATTTAGAGAAAATGCAAATTTATAGTTCTGAAATGCAGCTTCTTGATACGATGTAAATGAGGCATTTTAGAAAAATTCATCTGATTTATTACATTTACGATTTTTTCTATTCTCGATTCAATGTTCTGCTGGCTGTATGTATTGTAAAAATTTTCTTTTTAATATAATATCTATCCCCCAAAGACATACTGTATGCTCCAAATATTCTTCAACAGGCTTATGTCCATTAGTATCCGTTGTCGTTACAATTATTCCAGGTTTTCCTAGCAACGGAAATAAGTGCAACCAATATGATAACCTATCAATTATATTTTTATATCTCCTGACACATTATGTGCATATACAGGTGATAAAAAATTATAAAATCTGCTTCTATCATCGAATCCTTTAATAATTTTCCAGAATCTTTTAAGTCCAAAGGGCACTTCCCTGTATTAAAACAATTTTTACATCCTCGACAAAATTCTAGTTGCAGTTTATTTGGATCGAATAATACCATTTCAAACTTATTTGAATCTAAACCTTTTTGTATTTTACTAATAATCTTATATCCCTTAGAAACATAGTTTCTAGAACCATTAATAACTAATACTTTCTTCATATTCATGCCCTTTCTCCTAACAAAGCAACGTTGGTACTTCTTCGCATTTTTCTAATCGAAGTAATTCATAAGCTAATCCACCTTCCCTGTAAATATGCCAAATCCGGAATTTCCGGCAAACTCCTAAAAGTTTGTCGATCTTTTACCATATTTACTATTTTTGTTGCAATCTTTAAATCTTTTTTTTCATCTTTAAATATTTGATATCTAAAAATAAAATATTCTGCAACTGATAAGTTTCCATGACATATACAATCATTTTTCATTTTGTTACTATTGCAGATTTTTGTATGTATTTCATCAACCATCTCTTGTATCATATCGTTTTCACGATCCGCTGCTATAATGTTTTGAATTTTCAATAATCCTAACGCAAGTCCAACGTTTCCTCTACACCAAGACATACTTTCAACATCATGAATATTTTCTTTTATTTTGTTTAACAGACTTTCTCCAATAAAAATAAATACTTTTTTAATCCCCGTAACTTTCCATACTTTATAAAGCATTAGTGTTAGTCCCATAAGTCCGTGTGCCATTCCATATCCATCGAATGATTCCTTATTTTCAATCGTTTTTTCTATATAACTAATGGCTAATTGCTTATTCTTTATTTCTCCATTTTTTCATACAAACGCAATAGTGTCGCTACTACACTTAATGTTCCATTTATATAATCGCATTCCATTTCTTTATCTATCATTCGTTCCAGAACACTATGGAAAAACTCAATAATTTTAGCAATTCTAGGACAATTTATATATTATTTTTTTTCATAAAGGAAACCACATGGAAAATACCAAATGAAGCTGCTAAACCTACATTTTTTTGTTTTATATAAAAAATCTACCATTTCATCATTACATCTTGACTCCATTATACTTATAATATTTTCCTGCAATTCTTCATCTTTACCATAATAATGTGCAATCAGTGCAGGGCCTCCCATTCCATCATATAAATCATTATCTACTAAATCATAACTCCATTTCCCAAAATTGTTAAGAATTGGTGCATACCATGCCTTTTCATCAGCAATTTTTATTGCATAATCTTTAACCTTTTTTAAATATGAAAATATATAATATTCATTTTCATATCAATTTCTTTAAATGTAAGCTTACTACTATCACACTTTCCATCTAAAATTAGATCTTGATAATCTAATGCTAAATGGATAAATGATTTTTGTTTTTCCTTATTTTTTTAACACTTAAATTCTCAATATTTTTTTTTATTAATCTGCTGTATGCATCTTGACTAAAATAACCATCTTTTTCTTGATTCATATCATTAAATATAGAATTGCCATCCGTATATTTGTAAAAAAATTGGGATATCATTTCTTTGCATCCCATTTACTTCACTGAATACCACAAAATCATCATATGCACTACTACTCCACATATTTTCTAATATTTTTTCCCTATCCAGCATGTCCATTAAATGTTCAGGATGCATAGAATGTCTCAAAATGGTGTCATACTGATCTGTATTTCTTATGATGTGTCTTACCTGAACGCCTGAAAATTTCTTTATTACATCTCTAAAACAAGAGTCATCTTTAAGCTCCAAAAACGCATCATACACATATGAAAATCCCGTCAATATTTCATTAATGTATTTTTTTACATTCCTAGAATATTTCTCTGAAAAATGGCAAGTTTTTTGCACCTTTAATCTGAACTCTTTGTTTTTCATACCTAACCATATCCGTATACATATTTATTGGCACTAAAACCTCATCCATCACGTATCCCTTACCGTTAATTGCACTAATATCTATGCCTTCATTTACATCATTTTGACGAAGTCTGCTTTCCAAAAGTAGTGTTCTTTTTACACTATCAAATTCATAATTAATTTTCTCGTTTAAAACATCATCATTAAAACTGTTGGGCTGTTGTATAAAAGTTTCTAAATCAATTATTACCGGATATTCTCCATATGCAATTAAATTTTCCATATGCAAATCCGTAGCATTTAATATATATGACAACGCTAAGATTTCTCCAAATCTAATATAAAAATTCTGTAACTCATATTCTGTTTCGCATAAACAATGGTCTAAAAATTCTTCATATCCATGGTCTTCAAATGAGAGAGATTTTAGCTTCTTTTAATACATGTATCTTTCCAGTTTTATTAAGAAAATCAATAAGATTATTATATGCCTCATTAATTTTTAAATTTCTAGGTTTATAAACTAGTTTTTTTATTATTGGCAAACTCAAGTATAGTAACTGTTTTACCAAAATTATGCGTATCACCTATTCCAATAGCTACTTTATTTAATACGAACTCCCCTGTCAACTATCCCAAATTCTTCCTTGAGAATTTCTTTATCATTTTTATAAAATCCCATATTTCTTTGATATTATTAATAAACAAAATCGAAAGTTCCGTATAGAGTCTTGCAAGTACAGAATATTTTTCATAAAAGCTTTTCAAAAATTCCATATTTTCAAATAATGAAATAAAATATTTGAATCTTTCTGCAGAAGTATCTCCTTTTAGGTTCTGAGATTCTTTAAGATGATTTAATTCCATTATCATTGCTTTATTTCCCAAATCCACTAACTTTAATGTAAATTGACGCAAGATGCCATCCAAACAGTCTTTTGTGAATTTAATTCCCTCCAAAGACTCAATTAATTGTTTTTCTACATATTTCACAAAATGTCTAACAATGTAATTAAACCCCTCATCTTGACCCCAGTACGATTTCTCTTCGTAAAGGATATTAGTATTTAATATTTCCCAATAAGTACAACGCCATATATGTTCAACTTCACTCTTTTCATATAGTTTTACGATATTTTCGTCTGGCTCTCGTGTTACAGCATAAGAAAAAAATCTTTTTATCATACTGATTGTACTGTAACATCTTTTGGAACTGTTTTTGTGACAAAAGGCTCATATCATTACGCCACTGAATCAATGCATCAGTATTCTCTTTTTCAATTTTTCCAAACTCTTTTAAAATATTGTATCTTTCATTTATTGTTAATGATTTATAAGACATTATTTCACTCGTATGATGTTTATAGAAGCTAAAACATCACATTTCCCTTTCTTTTAGTGATGTGACATAATACATTCACATGCTATGAACTTTAGATTGTTTTTCTATTTCCCAACTACTTGAAGGAATGTATTACTACGGTTTTATTTTTTATTATTTATATTCAGGATGTGCCACGTAGATATTCCTATCAAAGCACTTATTTCAATAACATTCAAAACTTACTACGCAAAAAATGTTATGAAGAAAAATTCCATTACAATGCAAATTGTGTCGTAAAACTAACTCGCATCATTTTTAGGCTACTCACTGACAACATTCTGTTTAACTTAGATTAATAACTAACTATTCATATAAATTTATGAAAAAAAAACTCTTATGGTGGAATTAAATTTATGGTTGATTTTTCATAGCTAATTTTATATTTTTTAGTAAAAAGAACATGTCTAAATTTTTGAAATTTTAAACATGTTCTTTTTTATTAGCAAGCACTTCATTGTTTGTTATTATTCTTTACATAAAATTGCTGTCGTTAAGTATGATCCTACTGCTGTAAATAGTGCACTGCAGATAAATGTAGACCGCGGAGATACGGTTGGATCATCCCCACCATATATTTCATTTAACTCATTATGAGAAAGTTCTCTCATACTTTCTCCCACAACATTTTTTTATTCATAATGTTTCTCCTATCCTAAGCATTCTTTATTATAAGAAAAAATACCTGAAATTGCTGATAAAGAAGCACCGATACAAACTTTTGAACTGTTCACCACAGACTTTGAAACTACAGAAACCGTCTTTGCAACTGAACAAGGGATCGTAGAGATAGGTGTTGCTGTATCTGCTCCATAAATATTTACTAACTCCTCCGTTGACAATTCTCTCATACTATTTCCGCATGGATTAATTTTTTTATTCATGTTAGACCTCCTTCAAAATGACTCCGATTTAAGTGCTTGCAATTACATCATAATCTAAGTTTTGAAACAATTTTTGTTTATGTAAAAAAAAACTTGTACTATTGTTATTTTTCCTATCGCTGAAACTAAAGCAAGATTCGCCCTAAGTAACTCAAAACCCACTTTGTGTTTTTTCGCTACGGGCAATCTTGATGGGGATTCCGCTTCCCCATTCCCTCGGTTTCTTACACAGCAAGCTGTGTTTTCGGCTTCTATATAGAATATAGTCGCAGCGTGATGGTTCCCATCACGAGAAAGGATAAAACATGGCAAGACCAAAAAAGCAAAAGGAACTGAAACGAAATCATCACATCATGCTCCGTCTTAATGATACGGAATATGATATTGTCACAGAAAATGCCCAAACAGCTAATCTGCCTGTAGCGGAATATGCACGTAAGCAAGTGATGAACCAGCGTATTACGATGAAATATGAAGTAGTGGCTGATGTGCCGGAACTGAAAAAACTGATTTCTGAATTTGGAAAGATAGGCAGTAACCTGAACCAGATTGCAAAATATTTTAATCAGGGTGGAATCCATTCACAGGAAATGAGGGCAGCAATTAACCAGTGTATTACCGAACTTTATGAGATGAAATATAAAGTGACCAAAATGGCAGGAGTTTTTCATGGCGATACTGAAACACATAGCAAGTAAAAAAATGCCGATTACGGAGAGGCACAGCGGTATTTGATTTTTCAATATGATGAATCCACAAAGAAACCGCTGCTTGATGAGAACGGACATCTGCAGCCTCGTGAAGAATATTATCTGGACGGAATCAACTGTGATCCCTTTACCTTTGATACGGAATGTATGGAACTAAATGCAGCTTACCATAAAAACCAAAATTATAATGAAATTAAATCGCACCATTATATTCTCAGCTTTGATCCGAATGACAAGGATGAGCATGGATTAACAGGAGAACGTGCCCAACAGTTAGGTCTGGAATATACAAAAAAAGAATTTTCCCGGACATCAGGCTCTCGTCTGCACACATACATACGGACACAATGGAAGTGGCAATATTCATGTACATATTGTAATCAACAGCCTGCGGAAATTTGATGTAGAACGTCAGGACTTTATGGAACGTCCCTGTGATTCCCTTGCAGGGAACAAACATCATCTAACAAAAAATATCTGATTCATCTCAAGCAGGAAGTGATGGATATGTGCCGCCGGGAAAATCTGAATCAGGTGGATTTGCTGACTCCTGCCGAAAGGAAAATTACTGAAAAAGAATATTGGGCAAACCGCAGAGGGCAGGAAAAAACTTGATACGAAAAATCAACGTATGATTGCCGATGGCGTCACTCCCCGTAATACTAAATTCCAGACACAGAAACAATTTTACGGGACTCCATTGATAGTGCCGTTTCATCAGCGCATACTCTGGAAGAATTTCAAAAGATTCTTTCTGAAAAGTATGGGATACTTATAAAAGAAAGCAGAGGACGATTCAGTTATCTCCATCCGGAACGTACTAAACCGATTACCGGAAGAAATCTGGGAACCCATTATGAAAAGAATTATCTTCTGCAGGTAATAGGAAATAATGTAAAATGTCACGATGAAGAGGTTGTAACTCCCGTTCCGAAAGCCGCCATACCTGCACCGGAAATGTATGCTGCTCAAAATAGTTCCATTCCACATGAAACTGCGTTTGCCATTCTTTTTTTATAAAATCAGATTTACATTTGGTTACGGATTTGCAAAACTGTGTAAAAGCTCAGCAGAATGCCGCCTACGCCAGAAAAAGTAAAACTGTCCAATCTGAAAGAAATGGCAAAAACGGTAGCCTATGTTCAGGAACATGGTTACGATTCTCTCGATGCTCTGGAAACTTCCTTTTCATCTGTAAAAGAGCATACAGACACTTTCCGAAAAAATCTAAAATCAACGGAAAGAGACTTACGGGAAATCAACGAACAGCTTCACTACACAGGACAGTACCTTGCGAATAAAGCTATCTATACTAAATTTTGTCAGAGTAAAAATAAGGGTGTTTTCCGTAAAGAGCATTCCGCTGAAATTGCACTTTATGAAACTGCCCGGAAATTCCTGAAGGAGAAATCCGGCAATATAAAACTCCCTTCTATGAAATTGCTGAAAGAAAAGAAAGAAGAATTGTTAAAACAGAAAAAGTCAGCCCAAGAGCAGTATCAATATTATCGAGATTATCAAAAGAATTGAATACGGTTCGTTCTAATATAAATTCTATTCTAGGAAAAGAATATCCTCACCAAAAAACTCATACAAAAGAACAGACTCTCACGTAATATTGGAATTATACAATGCTTTCAGATACCTTGTTTCAAATGAGTTGCTCTTGATAATTCAGGTATAATATGGTATGTTGATTGAAAGAAATATGAGAAAAGGATAGAATTACATGAATATTGATCTGAATAAAGTACAAAGATTTTTAGACTGGCTCAAAACACAGCTCTATTTAGATACGTTGGTTGTAAACGCAAGCAGACGAGTTGTAAAACGTGGACAAGTATATCGTTGCAATTTCGGTATGGGGATCGGAAGTGAAATGCAAAAGAACGACCTGCTGTTCTTGTACAAAATAGCATCGGAAATTTAAAATCTGGGAATACTATCGTGATTCCCATTACACATGATACAAGCACTTTACCTTGTGTTGCTGTCATTACAACACAATATGAAGCAGATGGTACAACTACCAAACTGGACGGACAGGCAAATGCCTCAAATATCATGTGTGTAAGTAAATCCCGTTTGGGTACATATATCTGTGATTTACCTGCCAGTGATATGAAGAAAGTTGACGAAGCTCTTGCAAAAACAATGGGGCTGATTGGTTACTATGCAGACTTAAATAAAAAGCTTTCTGATAAACTTACATATATTTCCAAAATTAAAGCAGAACGAAATACTGCACAAGATACATTAAAAGAAATTTATTCTGTTTTGGGTCTTGAAGAAACAGGCGATACAACCGAATTACTGGATTATTTAAAAAACCATATTGACACAAAACAATAAATCATGTACTATATAAGTACAAAGAAATCCCTTTCCGGTGTGTTGGGGACATTACCAAATTTTCAAAGGAAAGGGACTCAGGGTGAGTTCCTTTTTGCTACATATTTTATTTTTAATTAACATATGATAAGAACACAAAGTAGCTTTTGGATCGGATATCCAAAGTTTTACCGGAGAAGGGAATCCGTTGAACGGTTTTCCCTTCTCTGTTTTTATAAAACGTTACAACCTTTATTTCCGTCTGCGCTCCATATCTTCCGCCACTGCCATCTGCGGTACTTCCTTTCCGCTTCGTTTTGCAATCTCTGCCTGTTTTTGGTGCAGCTTTACCAATACCGATGTCCTGGTCTTTTCGGAGGCATATTGTTCCGTCTGCCGTCAATCATATTGTAGTTTTGTTCTTCACTGATTTCCGAACTGCGGAGATATTCCCCATTTTCCATATACTTCTGCCAGTTTTCAAGCGGCGGCTTTTTCCTCTGGCTTCTGCACAGGCTTTGGCGGGTGCAGATACTCTCTGATCTGCTGCTTTGCGTTCTCATCAAAGCCGTTCCGGTTATCCTCCGCCACAATTTTCCCTTCTGCATCCAGTATCACATAGGCAGCATTCCTGCCGTATTCCATATGTTCCATAAGAAAAAAATTCCCTGCCGTCTATAATCAGGGTGTCCAGCACCAGCCAGCTTCCTGCTTTGCCTTCAATATGAAAATTCGTAGTTTCAAAGGTAAGCAGCGCCCCGGATGAGCCAATGCGGATAAAACCTGCAATGACGGTAAAACCTTCTTTTTCTACATAGTAAGCGGTAATCTCGCCCTCTCGGTTCAAAACCAGCACATCACTGACACTGAGGGAATGACCGTCGAAGCTTTTCGGTATTTTCTTTTGCAGGCGTTCTCTTATGTTTTCGGGAGTATCCTGCCGCTGCATTTTGCCAAGATACACCTCCCTGTAATATTCGTACCGCACCTGAATCCCGCTTTGCTGCAGTTTTTCATAAGACCGGAAACGCATCTGTCTCGTCTCCGGCCCGTTTTTTAACTGATATACCGCAAACTGGTTTATATCCATTCCTTATCCTCCAAAAGTTCTGTCAAATACGGGGTTAAATCCATTTTGGAAAATTCCTCCTCTGTCAGATGTTCCATCTTCTCCAATGTCCCCTTTACAAGAGCAGTCATCTCTGTATCATGCTTCAAAAACGGAAGTATCTTTTTCATCTCTTCCTTCGTCTGTTCGCAAGTATCCTCCTGACAAATCGCCATAAGAAGGCATTCATCCTGTTCAAATTTTTTCATCATAATTCCGGTTCTCCTTTTCTGCGTCCCTGTGTTTTCTGTTCTGTCTGTCCTGTCTCCTGCGCTTTCAGCTTCGCCTGCCGTTCCCTGAGCGCCTGTAAGACAGACTGTTTCTTCCCTTTACCCTTGGCTGTCTGTATGTCCGCTTTCGGTGCTTTTTCAGCCGTTTTCTCCAGCTCCAAAGGCTTTTCTTTTTCCGGTTCCGTCAGTTCCTTCTCTTTCCATTTATCTAAAATTTTCTCCATATCCACGATAGCCTGCTGTACCAGCGGACTGTCCCGGTAATGCGGGATTTCATTAATAAATTCCGTCTGCATTTTTCCCGCCGTCATCAGTTCATATGTCCCGTCATAGATACTGCCGTCCTCCAGACGGAAACCAATCCCTTTGATCCCGTTCATCCGGTCTGCCGGGATGGTCTGGTACAGTTCTGCCGCTTCCTGAAGGCTCAAATCTTCATGATATTCTCCAAGAATGTGAAACTCTGTACACTCTGCCACATAAAAGCTGATTTTGGGTTCCGGTTCTTTTTCCATCAGAAGCAGATAAGGAATGTCTCGCTTCTTCTATCTCTTCCTGTGCCGCTTTTTCTGTTTTCTCCTGCAGTTCTTCACAGTCTATACGTGTACAGTCCTCCAGCGCATAACCCTCTTCTGCAAGAAGATCCCCCTGCAGCTTCCTCGATTGTCATATCATCGCTGTCCTCATAAATGCCGCCGTCTATCTCCCGGTAATCCATACCATAAAATGTATAATCATAACCGCCTTCTGTATCCTGGATAAACAAAAATCGGTCTTCCGCCTGATATGCAAGTTCTGTCTCCTGACCAGAAAGATTCCATATATCATTTTGTCCCATTTCCTGTTCATGGTTCATCTCCTGCCCTGCTTTTACGGAACAAATTTACAAATCCATCCAATACTGCCGGATGGCTGTTTACAATATAATCTGCATTCAAGTCTGTTCCCCTGCTGACATTCTCCGGTATTTGAATCGTTTCTGCCCATGCTTTATTGTCTCTGGAATATCTGCCGTCATAAGAATGCTTCTGTATCGTGTTTGCAAGCACAAAGGAAATTCTCTCTGCACCATATGCCTCCAATACCTTTTCTGCAGTTTCCTGTGCAAGATGCATCCCATCAAAATTTTCCTTAATTGCTTCTTCAATGGCATTTTTACAGTCTAAATTCAGCTTTCTGGAATCCAGATAATCATCCGCAGCGCCATGTTCCATCGCATAGGATAATGTGTGAGGATAAACGGGCGGATAATTTTTCTCCAAAGATGTACCCTGTTCGCTCTCCGGGTGTTCCGGTTCCCACGTCATCCCTTTTTCCGCAAGATACCCTGAATTGCTTCCATTGCACCCTTATCAAAACCATTCTCCAATTCCTGCGCCACCAGTTCGCCGTCTGCATTGACAATGACAGCCGCAACCGAATCACCATATTCATTGTTTTTCATAAGATAAAATATCTCATCCTTGATTTCCCGTACATCAGCGGTATGCCAAAGACCGTCATGCTGCTCAATCTCAATTCCGGAAGTATCCAGTGTTACAGCGGAATCTTCTCTTTTATGGTTCATTTTTACTTCATGCTGACGCTGCAGGATAAAGTCCGGTAATTCTGCAAATCCCATACTGTCCACATAATATGCCTTTGCACTGCCCCCGTTTGTCAAAACAACTACATCACTGACAGAAAGTGAATGTCCCTCATATCCTGCCGGATGGTTGATCTTAAACCGTTCATACAGTCCCTCTAGAGTTTCTCCTTCTGACAGCTTTCCTCCATAGACCAGACGGTAATCTTCTGCATTTATTTTTAAATTATGGGCAGTCACAAAATCCATTCCCATAAAACGGTAATCTCTTCCTTTTTCAGAATCACCAAGCTGATAAATGGCATACCGCTCTTCCTTACCGGACAGATATAGATTTTCATTTGCCCGTCCGATGGCATTTTCCATTTTTTCCTGTTCTATGTTCAGGTCTATGGCATTCATTTTTTCCTGATACTCCGCAAGTGTCACCATCTCGCCTGTGAAATTCAGTTCATCTCCAAGCCGGAAATATCCCTGTTCTGGGAGGGAAAGCGGAACTGCTGTGAGAATGGTTGCGGCATGATTGACCATTACCTGTTTTCTATGGTAAGCGGATAACCGGGATCATAATCTGCCCCTCGTAGTTCATAGCGGTGCAATCCCTCCGGGACAGCTTCCCCGGCTACACGTTCATTTATAAAAAGTGCCGGGACATCAAACAATTCTACTTCCTGATACTTTTGTTCCTTTTCCGGCATTCCGCTTTCTTCTCTGACTGCTTCCCTCCTGTGGTACTTCTCCCACACTGCCTTTTCTATCCCGAAAAGACCGTCATGCGTATCAAGTTCTCCTTCATCATCCAGCATTGCCTCCGTATCATCCGGATACAGGGCGAATATCTCAAAACCTTCCTGAAACAATTCATGTGCCCTCTCCCTTTCAACCGGAAGCATTCCCTCATTCTGATAGCCATAACGATGCAGTTCCGTCATTCCCACCATGCCATCAGGGAGAAACTCGATTTCTTTTTGTATATCCCGGCAGATTTCTGTGGCGGAACGAAGATCTGAATCGCCTTTGCCTCCGCCAGTTTTCGGATAAGTTTCTCCGTTTCCTCTGCATTGTCAAACTTATACGCATAATTGACCAGCAGATTTCTCTCTTCGCCGCTAAAAAGTGTCCGTTCCTGTTCTACCCTGTCTATCAGTATTTCTGCCTGCTTCATGGCAGACAGTGACAGTTCCGGTTGTTCCCGCATAAGCCGCTGTATCACTTCTGTCATGCTGTCAATAAAAGAACCTGCCGTTTTCCGTATCGTATCCATCGAGGTACGCAGCTCTTTCATATCCATGCTGCTGCTCCATCCGGCAATGTAAGGAAAAAGAATAATCCGAAGTATCCAAACCAAAATACTGGCAGACTGCATAGGAAATGCTTTCCGCTTCGACTTCCTTTGTCATCTGGTTCTTTTTCTCTCCCTGTTCTTCCATAAAATCCCGGTCATGCAGCATCGCATGGGTAACCTCATGGATGCCTGTTTTCATTGTCTGACTCTCGCTCATACCGTTTTGGATAACAATTTCTTTCTCCGTATTACTATAATATCCCTTTGCCCCACTGCTGATTTCATCGAAACGTACAGGCACAGGAGACACTTCCTGCACCGCTTTCATAAAAACTTTAAAGTTTTCGACACTCCCCATCAGTTCCGGCGTCTCCAGTTCCGGAAGCGGCTCTCCATCCGTCTGTGAGATGTCAAAGACACTGGCCACACGAAACCGTGGAATCACAATTTCCACCTCTTCTGTTTCCGGCTGTCCGTCAAACCGCAGCACAGGTTCCTGTGTTTCCGGATCAATCTTTTCCACTTCCTGCTTCTCCCGGATAGGTGCAGGTGCGATAATCTGGATTGCCTTCTCCCCTCGCCGCACCTGCCGCTTGAACTTCTTCTGCCATGCCTGATACCCGGCTACCAGTGTGGCGTCTGGTTTCTGCATGGCGATCAGCAGGGTATTATTAAAACTGTAATTATGGAATTGGGACATGGTTCGGAGATATTCTGTATACATTTCTGATGTAAACAGTTCTTTCACTCCCTGTTCCAGCTGTTCTGTGATTTCTTTCATCTGCAGTTCCCTTTTTCTGCCATAAATCTCCTTTTCAAAAATCCCGTCTCCGATTTGATTTTTCGGGACGGGATTCTCTGCTCTTTATTTTGATTTTCTTTATAACTGTTGTTCTTTTTTTCTTTGCGGTATGTTTCCAATTCTTCGCCTCATGGGGAAAGCCGTTCTTGTGCCTGCTTCAGCTTTCCAAGCACTGACGGTTTCTGTACACTGTCTGCGGTATGGGAAAGCTCTGATACCCTCCCTGCCATCGTGACTGCACATCTCGGACTATCTGCCACCGCCGCTATATCTTCCCCATGCCAAGTGCTTCGGATGTTCCTTTCTCATCCATGTTGAGCATGGCATTTAATTCTGCCAGACGTTCCATTTTTTCACTCAGTTCCGCTTCTTTGGTGAATGGCTTCTGCACCTCTTCCTGTGCTGTGGCAAGCTGACTTAACAGATTCTCCATTTTCTGTTCTGCTTCTGTCAGACGTTTTTTCTATCCCGGTCAGGGCATTACTAATACGCTGCAGGTTGCCCAGAACATCCTTTCCAATCTCAATCTGATAACTGCACTGCCGTTTTATTGTCAGTTTATAGGTCTGGTAAAAGCTGTCATAAGATGCATTTAAGGAAAAGCCATGAAATTCCCCAATCTGCCCATTGCTTTTTACTGCTTTTAACCCGGCACAGGCAGCAAGGATTGCGGTTCCTGCCTCCTTCCTGTCTGTGTACGTCTTTCCTCCAATCATCATTGAAAAATTGTCTTTTTCCTTCTCTTCCAGAATCGGCTTTACTGCCTCCCTGTCCGCCCGAAGCCCTGCAATCTGCTCTTTTTTGTGCGGCAATCTGTACCGGATAATTTTTAGCAATGTCTGTCTCCAGATGGTATTTCTGGCTGGTATGGTTCGCTTTCATCAGTTTTAATTTACTGACCTGAATATCCAAATCCATTTTTTCACGGATATACGGATTTCCTGTTGCAAGTGCCTTAATTTCCGCATAAGAAAGCGCCGCATCATCCACATCCTCACAGGCACGCACTGGGGATTTGCTTGTCATGATCTGGCTGATAAATTTCTGCTTGTTCTCCAAAATCTGCCACATATAAGCATCAAATGTATTTTCCGTAACATAACGGAATATCTTTACCTTCTCATTCTGGTTACCCTGACGAAGGATACGTCCCTCCTGCTGTTCCAGATCCGAAGGTTTCCAAGGGCAGTCTAAATGATGCAGGGCAATAAGCCTGTCCTGTATATTCGTCCCTGCTCCTAATTTCGGCGTGGAACCAATAAGGATACGCACCTGTCCGGCACGTACCTTTGCAAACAATTCCGCTTTTTTGCTTCTGTGCCCGTGTTGCTTCATGGATAAATGCAATTTCCTCCCTCGGTATTCCTTTTTCCACCAGTTTTTTCACGAATGTCATCATATACATTGAATGTCCCGTCATTCTTCGGCGTGGACAAATCGCAAAAGATAAGCTGCGTTGATTTCTTTTCTGCCGTTTCTTCCCATATGTCATATGCATTTTTTGCGCAACGGTTTACCTTGCTGTCCGCTTCATCCGGCAGCATGTCGTTTAACAGCCGCTGGTCTAACGCACACTTTCTTCCATCATTGGTAATTTTCAGCATGTTATCCACTGTTGGCTCTACCAAACCGCTTCTAACCGCCTCTGCCCTGTCGGCAAATGCACTGACCATATCCTGCTGTATCTCGCTGGGTTTTAGCACCTCATTGATATATTCCGCTTCTGGTACAGGCAGATTCAGCATATCCGCAGTCTGGATATCTGCACTTTCTTTAAAAAGAGAAATCAATTCCGGAAGATTAAAAAACCGGGCAAACCGTGTTTTCGCACGATAGCCCGTCCCTTCCGGCGAAAGTTCAATCGCCGTAACCGTCTCCCCCCAAAAGCCGCCGCCCAGGAATCAAAATGTCCGAGGCCCATTTTCTGGATTGTATCATATTGTAAATACCGCATGATGGTGTAGAGTTCAACCATACTATTGGACACTGGGGTCCCCGTTGCAAAAGGTAACTCCTTTTCCTCCGGTCAGTTCATCTAAATACTGGCATTTCATAAACATATCGGAGCTTTTCTGTGCGTCCGTCTGGGCGATTCCGGCAATGTTCCTCATTTTTGTGTAGAGGAACAAATTTTTATAATTATGGCTCTCATCCACAAAGAGCCTGTCTACGCTAAGCTGTTCAAAGGTCACCACATCGTCTTTCCTCGTCTGGTCATTTAATTTATCCAGTCTTGTCTGCAGGGATTTTCTTGTCTTTTCCATCTGCTTGACTGTATAACGGGTTCCCTCCTGCCCTTCTGCATCCTCAATCGCCATAGTAATATCACGAATCTGTTTCTCAATCGCTGCCGCCTGACGTTCTACAGAAAGAGGAATACGTTCAAACTGGCTGTGCCCGATGATAATGGCATCATAATCCCCGGTAGCAATCCGGGAACAGAATTTCTTTCGGTTGGCAGGTTCAAAATCCTTCTTTGTTGGCAACAAGGACGTTTGCCCCCGGATAGAGCCGCAAAAAATCACTGCCCCACTGTTCTGTCAGATGGTTCGGTACCACATATAAATTTTTCTGGGATAATCCAAGCCTTCTGCTTTCCATACCTGCCGCAATCATCTGGAAAGTTTTTCCTGCACCGACACAATGGGCAAGCAGTGTATTATTTCCATATAAGATGTGGGCAACCGCATTTTTCTGATGCGGCATCAGCGTGATTTCCGGTGTCATACCCGTAAACTGAATATGGCTTCCATCGTATTCACGTGGACGGCTGCTATTGAATAATTCATTATACTTTTTGCATAATGCCTCTCTTCGGTCTATGTCACGGAAAATCCACTCTTTAAAGGCTTCCTTTATCATCTCCTGTTTCTGTTGTGCCAGCATGGTTTCTTTTTATTCAAAACCCTGTGTTCCCCCGTCCGCATCCTCAATGGTATCGTAGATTTTCGTATCACGCAGGTTTAAGGCATCCTCCTAAGAGACGGTACGCATTTGCTCTCTGGGTTCCATAAGTAGACTGCACAAGGGCATTACCCCTGTTGTCCATATTTTTCCCGGTAATGTTCCACTGCCCATTAACGGCTGCATACCGGACATCAATCTTGCTTCCCAGATAATAGCCCGGTGTATGAAAGGTTTCCCCCATAAACTGTGTTATATACTCTGTATCAACCCAGGTTGCCCCCAGGCGGACTTCAATCTCCGAAGCATCCAGGTCTTTCGGCTGTACTTTTTTAAGATACTGCACATTGCCTTCATACTCCGGATGGTTTTCGGCAAACTCTCTGCAATCCCCAGCTTTTTTCACGTACATTTCCGGACAAATATTCATCCGAGGTTTCCCACTTGTCTGTCAGTGGATTCCGGAAAATTGCGCCTGCCAGTTCTTCCGTGATTTGTTCCTCTGTTTTTCCCGATAATTCTGCCATAAACGGCAAATCCACTTTTGCACGTTCCCCGATGGATACGGCAAGGGCTTCACTGGCGGTATCCACACTGGTCACTGGTTCTGCCCTGCGGATGGTACGCTTGCTGAAAATATCTGCTTTACGCTTCAGCTTTCCTTCCTCATCCAGATATTCCAGAGATGCCAGCAGACAATAGCTGCTGTCCTGCGAAAATGCCCTGCGGTTTGCCGTACTGCTGATCAACCCATACCGGGAAGAAAAACGGTCATACTGCTGATTCAATTTTTTCTGCAGAAGAGCTATCTCTTCATCACTGCCATCCTCCATCTGACACTGGATAAGTTCCTGTGTCACATTTCTCAGCTCAATCATCCCAAGTACACGTTCCGCTGTCAAAGCTGGCAGTTCCACCGGATTCATCTTTGAGTTTTCCCGGTAATATACTTTCCCGTCTACATTTGTAAAACTGAAATTCCTTACCGCCGGGTCTGCCGGAATGGAACGGTCTGTTTCTGTCAGTTCAAAATCGTCCAGTGTATTCTCCGTAATCTCTCCCTGGATATGGCTTATCGCCTCTTTTAACTGTACTTCAAGTTCCATCCCTTCAATGGGTTTTACTGTCACTTCCTGCTTTCCGTACTGGGTACTTTCTACAGAAAGTTCCCCTAACACCATTTCCGGATGACGGACAAAGTAGGCATTCATCCTATATCCTTCCGGTGTTGTAAATTTACCCATTCCGGCTGTTCCAAAGATGCACAATCTCTTTTCTGGAGAAACAAAATATCTGACACCACATCTGTCCCTGCATTCTTTCGGAAAGCATTATCCGGCAGACGGATGGCTCCAAGTAAGTCAGCACGATTGGCAATATACTGACGGACAGCCGGGTTCTGCTTATCCAGTGTGCCGCTGGAAGTGACCACTGCCACAACACCGCCCGGACGAACAAGGTCAAGGGATTTTGCAATAAAATAATCATGGATCATAAAATTGTGGCGGTCGTACTTTCGGTCAGCTACTTTATAGCTTCCAAATTGCACATTGCCAATCACACAGTCAAAGAAGCTGTCTGGGTCCTGCGCCGTTTCAAATCCCTGCACGGAAATATTATTTTTCTGGTAAAGCTGTTTTGCTATCCTCCCTGAAATGCTGTCCAGTTCCACCCCATACATTTTCAAATCTTCCATGCTCTTTGGTACAAGTCCCATGAAATTTCCAACACCACAGGATGGTTCCAGTACGTTTCCTGATTCCAGCCCCATATTGGAAAGTGCTTCATACATGGCATGGATCACAACCGGAGATGTATAAAAAGCATTTAAGGTCGAAGCCCTCGCCGCCCGGTATTCTTCTGGAGACAGTTCTGAATATAATTCCGTAAATTCCCCTGCCCACTGATTGTTTCCTTCCTCAAACGCCTGTGAAAGTCCGCCCCATCCTACATAACGGGATAAAATTTCCTGTTCCTGCGGAGTTGCCAGACGGTTTTCAAGTTCCAGTTCATGCAGTAACTTCACCGCTTCCATATTGGCACGAAATTTCTGCTTCGGTCCGCCTTCCCCAAGTGTTCATCCGTAATACGTAAATTAATCAGTTCCGGTCTGATGGTTTCCTGTGATGTGTCCGCATGTTCCACTGCTTCCGCCTTTTGCTGTTTTGTCGGCTCCTGAAATGGGATTTCCTCTGCTTTTTTTCTGTCCCTTCTACTGTCTCCGGTACAACTTTCTCCTGCTCTGCTTCTTTCTCTAATGGCTCTTTTTTTTTTCTTCTTTATCCTGTATATCAGATTCCATCCAATCAAACAAAGACAACTGCTTTCCATTTTCCACCGCTGTTTCCTGCACACGTTCCGGGAAGATGGTATACGTCCCCTCCACATATCCATGTAAGTCCACAAGGAACTGTACCTTTGCTTCATAGCCTTCAAAATCCAGTGGTAAGGATGCAAGGGCGGCATCCATCTTTTTCCACTAATTCTGCTGCTGTTTCCGTATCTTCCAGTGCTGCAGCCAGTTCAATTCTTGCGTCATCATGGAAAAAATCATCTGTAAACGGACGTTCTGTTTCTTTTGGCAGACGGGCATAAAAACTAAGGATACGGTTTACCATCTGTTCCCGTTCGTATCCCGGCATTCTGGAATAATCTGCAGCTTTTAGAAATTTATCATTTTCAATCAGATACGTTACCCTCTTCGCTACCTGCGGCCATTTCAATAGTACCTGCGTATCCGGGTTTCCAAAACTTCCCCTCGCCAGCTTTAATCCTTTTCCGTTATAGTCCGCATGAGAATCATCCGCACCGTCAAGTGCATGACTGCATCCGCCTGTCCCGTACCGTTCCTTTAAAAAATCTGCCATTTCCTTTTCCGTTTTATTCTGGAGATAAAAAGCATAGGTACTCAACCTTCCATCTGAATAGGAACCGCCACGGGCAAGAAACGAATCTATCTCATCCTGTGTAATAAACAGCGGATGTTCCTCCCATGCAAATCCGTCTCTTGCGCCAAATGGCACTGCCTCTTTTGCAAATTTTTTAAACTGTGCCGATACCTTATCCGGACGGTAGAAATGAAAACGCATGATGTCTTTGTCCTCCGCATAGGCCAATGCTGCGCCCTCCAGGCGCTCGTTTATTTCCGACAGATATTCCGGCTGTGCCAGCAGTTCACTGAGGTTTTTACCGTATCCGGGAATCCATGATGAAAAATCTCTGTGTCACCAAACACAATCTCTGCTACGCCTTCCGCCATATCGTGTTTCATGTATGCCAATACTGTCGCATGTTCTTCCAAAGCATTCAAACGTGCCGCATCCAGCACCACCTGGGGAGCGTATTCCCCCTGACGCAAAAGCTGGTGGATACGCCCGCTTACCTCTTCCCATGAAAGAAATACCTTATCCAAAATCCTGTCCGTTACCGTATGCCCCACTGCAACCTGCATTCCCAGCTCATCAAACCAGACGGAATACTCTTGTACCGTCAATGACAAGTCCCTTTCCGCCTGTTCCATATTCCCGGCGTACAAATTCTGTATATTCCTCCGGTGTCTGCTCAATCATAAAATTATAGATGATACGAAGCTGGCTTCCTTCCCGGTTGCCGCCCCTGTACGCAGCACTTCATCCACCACATCCGGGGATATGGAAATCTCCCCGGCATATAATGCAGCCATACGTTCCTCAATCTCCCGTATCTGTTCCTTTGCAGTCGGAAGTGCGGGCAAAAGAAAAAGCAGAGGCTTCTATCTCCTCTGCTTCACTCAAATCCTGTTCTGTTGTTTCTTCACTTAACTGTATACCAATTCCGTCAAGATGCTCTCCTCCGCCATCGCTGTCAGGCTGTTCATATGGGCTGTCCATGCCATCGGATCGCTCTCCTTCTCCGGAGCCGGATAACGTTCCAGCAGCCCTTTCATCTGGTACTTCCATTCTCTCCTGCGCTGCCTTCTCGGTCTGTGCCAGATGATTCTCCAGTTTCCCGGTCAGCATCAGGCTCTGATACCAGTTCTTCCGATGTTCCTTCAGAAATGTCTTCCGAAGCATCCCGTATTTCCCGATTGCCACTGTCTCCTCTTTGATTATCAGGTTCGGAAACAGATAATCTCCCTTTCTGTGATAGGTCAGTTCCATGTTCTATCTCTCCTTTGCTCTTACTTTTGCGAATTAACGTGTTAAATTCATTATAGCCGATGTAGTTTTGATCTGCAACCGTTTTTTTTCCTGTTCTTCCATTTGGATTTTTCGTATGGTTTTCCCAATATCCATAAGTATAGGCTCCACAAGCTGACTGACTGCATTTTCAAGAAATGATAAAACCGAAAGTCGGTTAAAATCCGTAATCCCGAAAAAATGTTCCTCCTCCAGATATTCCATTGGGTCAATACCACATCGGCGTGATAAAATATAAAAAGCACTGTTTGAATACAGTTCCCGGAACATGACACGGATACTGTCCTCGTCCAGTCCATACAGGAAACTGTCCTCAATCTCATACTGCAGCCCCTCCATCGCTTCCTCCAGATTCTCCTCTGCCATATAAGAAGCTACTGCCATCAGTGCATTGGAAAGGCTTTCCGTATCTCCCCCTTCAAGCCCATAGGCATCTGCCAGATGGTCTAGCACCGCCTCCTCCTGTTCTTTCTGGAGCTGCCACAAATTCGGTGTCCTTCCGCCTTTTACCATGTGTGTGTCTGAAACATCAAATACATAACGAAGCTGCCGTCTCGGTCCTGTGTCATCTATCAGGGCGATTCCTTTCGCCCCACGATTTCCCCATCGACCCATCCTCTGATTCCATGCTTCCAGTGACACACAGGCGGTTGCATCCGGACGCTGGGCATGGATCAGAAGTGTATCCGAGAACGGATAGCGGTACAGCTTTGCCGCCGTATCCAGATACTTCATCCAATCCTTCGGTGAACTGCTCACATCCTTTGCCGTGTATTCCGCCAGTCCCCTTATCTCCTGCAATCTTGCCATGATAATCCACCTCTTTCTTTTCTATTCCATTTCCATGCTTACACTTTTCCTTTGTATTTTCTGCCTCTTTTTTTAGGAAACTCCATCTGGAAAGCCACCCTTCCCTCACTGGTATCCAACAATAAATCCGCAGAAAATAATTTTCCTGTTTTACGGGAATAAAAATCATCTGCATGGGTACGCCCACCTGTCAAAAGCTCCACTGCCATCTTTTTGTCAAGCTGTTTTCTCATACCGGAAAGATAATGGTTTTCTTTCCACAAGGCAAAGGAACACTCCCGGCTGGAACAGTAAAAATTCTGTTTTCCCTCATATACCGGGCTGCCGCAAAGGCGGGCAGATGCCAATCTGTTCCCTCGGATGGAATCGCTGCAGTTCTTCCTCCGGTATTTCTTTACATCCCTCCATGACAGTTTTTACAAGTTCTGTAACCCCTTCCAGAAACTCTTTGCCATCAAGCTGCCCTCTTTCTATCAAAAGCAGGCGGTTTCTCCCATTCTGCTGTCATGGCGGCAGATTTCAGATACGTTGGAATCACTGCCGTCAATGCTTTTCCATCCACTGTTGGAAGTATCTGTTTTCCTTTGCGGAGGGCATAACCGGAAGACACCAGCTTTTCGATAACAGCAGCTCTTGTGGCAGGTGTGCCAAGCCCTTTTTCTCTGTTTCTGCATCAAACTCTTTGTTTCCTGCAGTCTCCATTGCCATTAACAGAGTATCTTCCGTAAATGCTTTCGGAGGTGATGTAAAATGTCTGTCTGCCTCCGCCTGTATACGGGGAAAACTCCATCCCCTCCTGTAGATTCTCTTCCAATAATTCCTCTTTATTTGTATCCGTTTCTTCCTCTCCTGATTTTTTTCAGGGATGCCCTAAACCCGGTGGCAATTTTCCAAAATCCAGGTTCTGTCATACGCTTTCCTTTTGCCATAAATTCATGTCCCGCACACTGTACCGTAATCTGTGTTTCTTCATATGTACATTCTTTGGAAACTGCCTGAGCAAGACGCTGTCCGATCATACAATATAGGTTCCTCTGTTTTTCCGTAAGCTGTGAGAATCCTTTTTGACCGATTCCTTTGTAGGAAGCAGTGCATGGTGGTCAGAAACCTTGTCATTATTGATAATTCTGCCTACATCGTATCCCATATTCCCCTCTAAAAAGGGCAGTATCTCCGGCAGCACCTCCAAAGAGTTCCATCGTTGACTGTTCCATATCTTCCGTAATATACTGGCTGTCTGTACGGGGATAAGTTACCAGCTTGTCCTCATAAAGTTCCTGAAGCTCCTGTAATGTTTCCTGTGCTGTGTACCCAAAGAATCGGTTTGCCTCCCTCTGTAATGTCGTAAGGTCATAGAGTTTCGGCGGCATCGTTTTCTTCTGCTTCTTTTCTACCTTTACACTTACCGCCTTTTCTCCCTGACAGCTCTCTGCCAGTCTCCTTGCTTCTGTCTCTTCCTTAAAATTTTCAGATACCGCAGTAAATCCATCTCCTGTAAGCGTAACTTTGTAAAAAGGTTCTTTTACAAAAGTATCTATTTTTTTTCCTGCCGTTCCACCAGCATGGCAAGCGTTGGCGTCTGGACTCTTCCGATCACCAGACGTTTATAATATTTCGTTGTAAAGGCTCTGGTTGCATTCATGCCGATAAGCCAGTCCGCCTTTGCCCTGCACACAGCAGCTTCACAGAGATTCCCATACTCCCTGCCGTCCTTTAAATGAGCAAATCCGTCACGAACTGCACCATCCTCCATCGAACTGATCCACAGTCTTTTTACGGGAAGCCTGCTTCCGGACAAGTCATAAACACGCTTTAAAAATCAGTTCCCTTCCCTTCCGGCATCACAGGCATTCACCACATACTCTAAATCCGGACGGTTCAGCAGTTTTTTTCAATACCTCAAATTGTTTTTTTCTTATCCCTTGCCACCGCAAGCTGCCAATGTTCCGGTAAAATAGGAAGCTGTGAAAACTCCCATTTCTCATAGCGGCTGTCATATACCTCCGGGGACACGTATTCCGCCAGATGTCCGAGACACCAGCTAACGATACAGTCTGCACCTGACAGATAACCATCCTGTCTTTTTCCTGCTCCCAATACTTTTTCGCCAATGTCTGAGATACACTGGGTTTCTCTCCAATCACTAAATACATTCCATTCTCCTTTCCAAAAAAGGACAGCCGTTTTCTTTTCGGCTGCCCTTTTCCTATCCATCCTTAACTTTGTTTTTTATTCTTCTGTGTCATCCTCGTCCATGTGGTTTTCAGAATCTTCGTTGATGTAATCTCCTTCATAAAATTCCAAATCCTCATCTCCGGCATCCTCTTCCTCTTTTTTAGGCTTTACAACCTTAAAATAATAAACACCACCGCATCCTGCTACGGCAAGCAGCGCAATGGCAAGCAACGCCCCGGTATTAGTCTCTTTACTTTTTTTTCCGGCTCCTTTTCCGTTTCCTCAACTGCAGGTTTTGTCTCCGGCTGTGGTGTAATGACTGTTGGCTGTTCTGTTTCCTGTTTCTTTGTTTCCGTAACAAACTCTGCCAGATCATCCTCATCAATCATGGAAAGCATATATACGTTTTTCTTTGTTACTGGAACGGTCCAACACAAGAAAAAACGTATTGCCGTTCTTTGTCTGTACCGTAAGGAACTCTTTTTGTGCTGTCCCCTGATTTATCATCTGCCAGACTTCCGTTCCCGGAACAGAAAAAGGTGTTTCCTCTGTCTTCGGCGGTTCTTCCTCCTGTACTGGCGTCTCTGTTGGCGCAGGTGCTTCCACCGCCTGCTGAGCCGCTTCATCCGTAAAGGCAAAGGCAGTCGTGGCAGGCAAGACCATCCCTGCCGCCACTGTAAACGCTGCCAGCCACTTTTTAATTTTCATTCTCACGATGTTCATCCTCCTTTTCTTCTGCCCTATGTCCCGGCAGTTTTCTTTCTTCTGCAATATCCTTCCAATCCTCTCTTCTTTTTTGTATCCGGCACAGTAGTTTCTTCCGTCAGATACGGAAAAACAGCCGTTCCATTCTGGATTTTGTCCAATACTACCAGAAGTTCCCGGCTGTTTAATTTCATGGAACGGATACTTTTAATAATCTCCGCATCCTCCAACTGCTTTTTTCGGATATTCAGTTCCCTTAAATGTTCCTGCCACTCGGTAATTCTTTCCTCTGTTTTCTGGATTTCATCCAGAACCTTTTTAATTTCATATTCACTTTCTTAACCTCCTACTGGATTCTTCCAAACGCCATGAAATGTTCCTGCCAATATGCAGAACTGATATTCGCATACTGGATGGGATTGCCGCAGTGGATCATCATGTTGTCTCCTACATAGATTCCCACATGACTGGCTCCCGGCGTATTGTAAGTACCCTGAAAGAAAATCAGATCTCCCGGTTTTGCTTCGGACGGCGATACATATGCACAGCAGGAACGAAGCCCGTCTGCCGTCTGCCTTCCTACATTCCAGCCGTTTCCGCAGTTATTGATTACCCAACTGACAAATCCGGAACAGTCAAAACTGGTACTGGGCGAAGCGCCGCCCCACACATACGGGTATCCCAGATATTTTTCTGCTTCATGGATCATGTTTGCAAATTTTTCATCTGACAATGCCTCTGCCGGAATTTCATAGCCAAAACCACCGGAACCTCCGCCACTGGGCAGCGTATTTACATCAAACAGATAATCACGGTTCCCATATGTCAGATTGTAATAATCATACCGCTGTTCTTCCTCGTCATTCATTCTGTTTCTGAGCACAGTATCCAGATTATGGTTTGTCAGCACTGTTTCCAGCCTGTTTACCTCTCTGGTACTGGTCACTTCCACTTCCTGACTTCCATTGTCATCTGCTATGTATGCTTCCCATGTCTGATGTCCGTGTGCAGAAGCGGCTGCATGGTCTCCATAATAAACATCGAACTGCACCCCCGTACTGGTCAAAAGCGCCTGTATCTTCTACAACATACTCCACACCATTCATCACAATCTTCGTGCCCAGAGGTACAAAAAGGATTGGAAGCGTCTACCGCAATCGTGTGGTTTGCCTGCGGCATGGCTCCGCTGGCTGTCGATCCGCCGGACCAGACGCCGCAGCAGATCGGACAGTTGCAATATCCACTGGTTACTACCTGTCCCAGTGATTCCCCAACCCGTACCGTCTGTGTTTCTGTCACTGTTTCACGCACACTCTCCGTATGTATGCTGTACTGTTCCCGGAAGATTTCTTCAATCTCCGAAGCCACCTGTGCATATGTAAAATCCCCGTATTTAACTGTCAGGTAGGAGATAAGGTGGTATGGATTATGGCTGATTTCGTCTACCTGATAGCGGTATGCCTCATATTCTGGATGTGTGGCTTCCATGCTGTTAATCTGATTATTCAATGCCGCTTCAAGCTGTGCATAAGCATTTTCTGCCGCATAAATACCTTCATCCTCGCTGGCATAGGTGGTAGAAATAATTGTGGTACTGCCGCCCTGAATGCTGGCGCTGCAGCTGCTGAGTGAGGCTGCCATCACTGCGAACAACAATACGCAGACACCTATACCTGCGAAAATTGCCCGGTTCCTGCAAAGAATCTCCTGCAGTACCTTCTTTGCTTTTGACCCGCAATGGTTTCTGTAACCCGGATGGTATCCTCCGTTGCTTTTTTCCCTTCCTTCGCCGCAGCATAAGCCTGTTTGTAACGCCTTTTCTGCCAGAAGCGTAAAAATAGCATTCTTCTTTGACTGTTCCACCTCGGCAGCGTGTTTCCCCACTTCTTTTCCGCTTTTTTTCATCGCCTCAAACTGCAGGCGGCCCGCTTCCGCTGTTTTTTCTGCCTGCCGTTCCGTGTGCAGGGATTCCTGCAGTCTGCGGCTTGACCGGGGAAACGGCATATCGGACAGTCTTTTCTCCCAACAGTTCCGCTTTATGTGCCCCTTCCACTGCCGCATTTTCCTGTTCTGCTTCGTGACTCTTCCCATGAACATAAGCAGATGCAGCAACAGTACCTGCTGAAACAGCCTTCTTTGCCATCCCAATTCCGGCTCCCTGTATCATCCCGCTGCTTTCATCCCCAAAAAGAAAGTCTTCCTGCCTGTTTCTTCTGTTCTTTATGGAGCTGTTCCCGCTTTATCTTTCCCCTTGATTTCCTCACGGAACCCTTCCATCGACTGCTCCGCTGTTTCCTGGTTCTTACGAAAACGGGAAGATTCTTTTTTTCTTTCTGAGCCGTCTGTTTTTCTTCTGCCGTTTTTCTGCCCTTTCTCTTCGGACATAGGACTGCACCTGCTGTTTTTTCGGCTATGCTTGTCCATGCAGCAGCTTCTGCATATTCCCTCGCCCGGACGGATGCCCCCTGATACTTTCCACACGGAAGAATAATCAGACAAACGTTCCCCCTGTATTGCTGTCTGCTTCCTCTATTTCTTCCTGCCATCTGGCACTCTCCGATTCCGGTATCCGCATTTTTCTGGAAGCCGCCCGTTTTTTTTCCACTTTCCTCCATGTCCTGCCCGACTGTTTTCCGCAGCTTCTGTTCTGCCTGCTTTTTCCGAATACAGCTTCTTTTCGCAGACTTCGTATCTTCCGCCCTTTCTCCCCGCTTTGAAAAATCTTCCATATCCTCTGCCTGTGTTGCGCAGAAAAAATCATCTGTTTCCCGGTTACTTACCCGGATGGATTTTCTGCTGTGCAGATTTTTCCTCCTTCAGTCCATCCCGGCTCATTTTCTTTACGGTTTTGTCTCTTGCCCTGTACTCATGCTCCTGCATGATTTCTCATCTCCTTACATATATGGCTGTGCATACTCTTCCCATTTTTCCAGTGTCGCATCTGCCATTTTCGGAATGGAGGCAGCAAATTTCCATGCCTCCGGCGGCAGGGGATTTCCATGAAGCATCAGAAGATGCAGCATAGAACTCTGCATGTCCACCAGTGCCGCAAGATAAATCAAATCCTCCGGCATATGGGAAAAGACCTCTTCTCCATTGCTGTCTTTTCCATTCTCCAAACGCATTTGCAATTCTTTTGGTATATCTTCTTTTTACTTTTACGGTGTGAACCATTATTTTGTTATCTCCTTTTCTGCTATTTTCTTTGCCACTACAACCAGCCTTCCGTTTTCCTGCGAATATTCACAAGTGGAAAGTGTCAGCAGCTTCTCTCCATAATCTGCCGTAATCCCGGTATCATAAAATGACCGTTCCTTTACAGCTTCTATAAATGTTTCATATGACTTTCTGTTTTCCGCTTTCGTGAACGTATAATAGGCAAAATCACTTCCCGTATAAACCGGAGTGGAAAAGACTGCAAACACCTGATATTTTTCTTCCCCTGCAGCGTATTGAAAAAAATAAAAAGGATGCTCTTTAAAGAACTTCCTCTCACGATACCCTTCCAATGCGGCAAACATCTTTCCGCTGTTCATGTGGTGTCCATAGATGATCAGATTGTCGCAATCTTTCAGGGAACAGTTTTCTGAAAGAAACAAGCTTCCATTTGCAGAGTATTCTCTGAAAAATCCCGTTTCAGATAATAATTCACTTCTTCCGGATGGTACATAACAGGTCCACTGTTGGTAACATAAGAAAGCTGATGAAATGTTCAGCTGCTTTGCAAGAATCTGCCTGTCACCGGATGCCTGGTTTAACATCAGGATAAAGTCAGAATTTTCAAAGATATTTTCTATCTCACGGCTGGCAAGCAGGTCTTTTTACATTCTGTGTGATACCCGTCGGAATACCGCCCCATTTACGGAATCGCTTCCAGATCTCCACGCTGTACGAAGCTGTCTGCTCTTCTTTTAAAAGCAGATGAAATTCATCAATGTAATATCTGGTACTCTTATTCGCAGAACGGTTGACCGTTACCCTGTTCCACACCTGGTCCTGCACGATCAGCATACCCAGTTTTTTTCAGCTGTTTTCCCAGATCCTTAATATCAAAACATACGATACGGTTACTCAGTTCCACGTTGGTACTATGGTTGAACACCTTTAAAGAACCGTTGACATAGATTTCCAATGCTGTCGCAAGACGCTGTGCTTCCTGCTCTTTCTGATTACGGAGAAGATTATATAAATCCTCTAAGATCGGCATTTTTTCCGGTACCGGGTCAGAAAGGAAATCCTGATAGACCAGCCTTACGCATCGGTCAATGACGGTCTTTTCAACCGGCTCCAGTCCGTTCTTTCCACCTACTACCAGCTCACAAAGAGACAGGATGAAGTCCGATTTTAAGGAAAGTGGGTCATCATCATCTGCGTAATCCAGATTGATGTCCATCGGATTGATATAATCATGGCTGGTCGGTGAAATGCGGATAACCTGTCCATGAAATGCCCGGAACAACGGATAATACTCTCCTTCTGGATCGCACACGATAATGTCATCTTTTGTCACGATAAATGCGTTGGTGATCTCACGCTTTGCCGCAAATGACTTACCGGCACCCGGTGTACCCAAAATCAAACCATTCGGGTTTTTCAGTTTCTTTCTGTCTGCCATAATCAGGTTATTAGACAGGGCATTTAACCCATAGTAAATGGATTCTCCGCCCATAAACA
>VOFC01001702.1_pt1 | contig 30000 bp, 37 predicted proteins | sample 5384161 | NCBI WGS metagenome assembly VOFC01 (sample SAMN12384722, study PRJNA508395) | human gut metagenome | isolation source: healthy gut B | host: Homo sapiens
CGTTGAAGGGCTGACAAAGCGATTGGTTATGAAATGGCGTGTTGGGCGGTGTTGTCGCTGCGCTGCAGGCATTTCTGCACCGGGCGAGGCATGGTTCATTCTCCGACGTATACCGGATTTACCAGTGTCCTGAACAATAATGGACGCCGTGCAGTACATACCGAGCTGAAACGGGATGCAGAGGGCATCTGGCGGATGGATTATGAGGATATGGAAAAAGATCAAAAAAACCATATTCATCTGGCAATTTTTTGTTCTCCCCACAATCGAGCGGACGTGTCTGGGAACGGAAGAAATTGAAGCTGCGATGGAGGTTTATCGTAAAACGACTGTATCGTTATTTCGGATGAAATCTGGTCAGATCTGACACTGGGCAATCGTCAGCATATTCCGACACAGACGGTTTCCGAGGATGCAAAAACCAGAACGATTGCAATGTATGCGCCGACGAAAACCTTTAATCTTGCCGGACTGATCGGTTCCTATCATATTGTATACAACCCGTATCTTCGAGATCGGATGAACAAGCAGACCTCGCTGTCTCATTATAACAATATGAACATTTTTTCCATGCACGGACTGATCGGTGCCTACAGTAAGGATGGTCAGGAATGGGCGGATGAGCTGAAAGCTGTGCTGACAGAAAATATGGAATGGGCATATGATTTTATCACTTGAAAAACTGGAATGGTGTAGAGCTTTGCAAAGCCGGAGGGCACTTATATGCTGTATCTGGATTGTCATAAATGGTGTGAAGCACATCATAAGACAATGGATGAGCTGCTGCAGGCAGGTGTTAAGTCGGTGTTATCTGGCAGGACGGCAGAGCATTTTTCTACCCGGACAGCATCCGGATGAATCTGGCGCTGCCATTTTCGAGAGTGCAGGAGGCCATTTCATCGTTTGGATAAATATGTTTTTAGGGCAGAAGCATAAAGGAACAAAGTAAGGCATAACGAAAGGAGAACCGTAAGATGAACAGAGAAGTGACAATGGAACTTCTGGAAAAGTACGGAAAAGAATTTGTACAGGATCGTGCAAACCGCGTTGCTCAGAACGCAGTTGTGGGCAAGGGCGTAAATGCAGCTGCAACAGACAGCGGCGTAGAAAGAGATTGCGAATACCTTTTCTATTAGCCTGGAGCAGGGCAAGATTACCAACCAGAGAAAAGAGCGGCCGCTGCTGGATGTTCGCAGCCTTAAACTGCATGCGTTTTCAGGTAATGAAGCACTGCAATCTGGAAACTTTTGAGCTGTCCCAGAATTATACCCTGTTTTATGACAAGCTGGAGAAATCCAACTATTTCCTGAATACAATCCTGGATACTCTGGAAGAGGATACAGACAGCCGGTTGATCGCACATTTGCTTTCCGCACCGTTAAACGACGGCGGACAGTGGGATATGCTCTGTGCAATCGTAGACAAATACGGACTGGTTCCGAAGGAAGCGATGCCGGAAAGCGAAATTTCCTCCAACACAAACGAAATGGTATCTTACATGACAGAAAAGCTGCGGGAGTTCGCATGCACCTGCGGGAAGCATACCGTGCCGGCAGCACCAAAGAAGAGCTGCTTGCAAAGAAGGAAGAAATGATGCAGATTGTTTACAACATGCTTTGCATCTGCCTCGGCAATCCGCCCAAAACCTTTGATTTCGAATACCGTGACAAAGACAAGCAGTTCCATCGGGAATGCGGTCTGACCCCGAAGGAATTCTATGCAAAATATATCGGTCTGAACTTAAAATGATTACATCAGCCTGATCAATGCGCCGACTGCGGACAAGCCGTACTACAGAAGCTACACCGTACAGTACCTGGGCAACGTTGCAGAAGGCCGTCAGGTAAGATATGTCAATCTGCCGATCGAAGAGCTGAAAAAGGCTGCAATTGCACAGATGAAGGATGGCGAGCCGGTATGGTTCGGCTGTGACGTCGGCAAGCGCTCCACCAGAGAGAGCGGCGTTATGGATACCAAGATCTTTGCACTGGAAGATCTGTTCCAGACCGACTTCCCTATGACCAAGGCACAGCGTCTGGATTACGGACAGAGCCTGATGACCCACGCAATGGTATTCCAGGGCGTGAACATTGACGAAAACGGACAGCCCAATCGCTGGAGAGTTGAGAACAGTTGGGACCCGATGCCGGAAGAGATGGCTACTACACTATGACAGACAGATGGTTCGACGAGTATACCTATCAGATCGTTGTAAACCGCAAGTACCTGCCGAAAGAGGTTCTGGAAGCTTACGAGCAGGAGCCGATCGTGTTAAAGCCCTGGGACCCGATGGGATCTCTGGCATAAGGAGAAAACGCAAGTCGCGTTTCTTCCAGGAAAAGATATTGCCGGCGCAAAAACGTCGGTGCGAGAGGAAAGCGCCTTCGGAGAGAAATCTCCGGGGCGCTTTTTTTGTAGCTGGAAGACGTTCTTTTAATTCTTGACATAAGAAAGTTTTCAATCTATTATTAAAATAGTTTTAATAATAGATTGAAAAAGGAGATGAATATGGCGTTTTCGAGCATGGTAAAAGATATCAACAGAAAAATCATTCTTGAATCTTTTTGGGATTTTAGTAGAAATACGAAACAAGATATTACAAAAAAACAGAACTGAGTTTTCCAACAGTAAGTAAGCTGGTAGATGAATTGAATGAGCAGGATATTATACATATGTTATCAGACAAACGCGGTGAAACTGGGGGGAGAAAAGCGAATGAATATATTCTGAATCAGGAATATGCGTATAGTCTTTGCTTAAAGGTAGAAAGAGAATATATAGAAGTTTTTATAGTTGATCTATATAAACAGAATATCAGTTATGACAAAATTGAAGAAAAAGCAATATCTGCTGAAAAAATACTTAAAGTTATCGAAACAAAGATATTGAACAATAAAATTAAATCTATTGTAGTTGGAATACCCGGGTTTATACATGACGGAATAATAGGTATGGCGGATGGAATAGAAGCGCTAAACGGATGTAATTTAAAAACTGAAATTTTTCAAAAATTTAATATAGAAACAGAAGTAGCAAATAATATGAATATTCTTGTTTCCGGTTTTCAGAAGGAATTGGGAGATATTTCATGTATTCATATTGGTAAAAATGGACCTGGAAGCAGTTGTATTGTTAATGGAAGGCCAGTAAGCGGTGCATTTGGATTTCAGGGAGAAGTTGGATTTAATTTTTATGATGAACATAGGACGTTTAGAGAGATTGCTTTAGAAGGATATCAAAATATTGATATGATAGAATATACAGGGAGATTGTTACTTCAAATTATTACAGTAATAAATCCGTATAAGCTATATTTATATCCCCTGACAGATATAAATACAGAGGAATTGCAGAATTATTGTTTAAGATATGTACCTCAAGAAGCGATGCCGCAAATAATCCTAAAAAAAACATATGACAAAGATTATCAATATAGTTTGCTCAGCAGGGGAATTCATCTTTTACAGGCAATTATTTAATTTGGAGGGGAAATGGATAAAATTACATTTGATGAAAAGAGAATCGCAGAAGGATATGTGAACCGTCCATGGCTTCATAAAAAGTAATAGAACGATTTGTAAGCGATTGTGAAGTTACTTCCAATTTTCGGAATGGATTGGATGTAGGATGTGGGGCTGGATTATCGACAAAAGCACTCCACCTGATTTGCGACAGGGTTACAGGAACTGATATATCAGAACAAATGATTCAAGTGTGTAAAGAGGAATATAAGGATAATAAAGCATATACATTTTACAGGGCAAAAGCGGAGGAAACAAAAGAGCCAGCAGAAAAATATGATATCGTAACTGCAGCTGGAATGGTAAATTGGGTTGACAGGGATTTGTTTTTAGAGAATATGGGACATGCTCTGCAGGATCAGGGTATTTTGCTGATTTATGATTTCTGGATTATAGATAAAATGCAGGGAAATGATGCTTATACAAACTGGTATCATGAAGAATATTTAAAGCGCTTTCCCAAACCGCCCAGAAACGAAAACACGTGGAAACAAAGTGAACTGCCGGATTATTTTCACATTAAAAATCAGATCACATATGAATTATTCTATGATTTTTCTATGGAGCAGTTTATTGATTTTATGATGATTCAGTCGAATGTAAATACAAAGATAGAAAACGGGGAAGTAAGTGAGGTAGAAGCAAGAAATTGGTTTAAAAACTCGCTATCGCCTGTTTTTGAAAACAGGAAAAAGACGTTATATTTTACAGGGTATAGCTGGTATCTCTATAAATCGGCGGTTCACCGTGTATTGTCTAGCGGTTGCTGTTGATTTTTTTCGAAGTATCGTTTACATTAAATATATGATGTCGGGGGCAAAACCCCCGACCTTGATGCCTGCGGATTGTTCCGTGCTGTGCACTCCCACAATCCTGCCCGATAGTCGCATATCGTGGGATTATCATCCCACTTTTATGCTCCTATCGGGGCGGGTCAAGAGGTCTTTCACCCACCTATGAGCAAGCTCATGTGGGCTTAGACCTTTTGACCCTGGCATCAAATATATTCTATTATGGCAGGCGGCTTTTGCAGAGGGAGAGCCGCCCCTGCCGTAGAATCTGAAATCTTTTCTACTTTTTCAAGGTCGGATCGACCAGAGATTTCTATCAGACAAAAACTGAATAAGGAACAGATGGAGATATCGGGAAGACCTTGCAGAAAGAAGTCTTCCTGGTATATGATGAATGTATCAGAAAGGCAAAAGATGGAGACAATCAATACACCTTATGATGACACTTTCCGTACGCTGCTGCAGGACTGCCCAGAGCTGGTGGTTCCGCTGATTAACGAGCTGTTCGGCACGAATTATACCGGGCGGGAAGTAGTGGTATCGAATGAGAACGAGATTTTTTTTAGGAATCCGGAGGGGAAAAAGGAGAAGCGGGTTACGGATTCCAACCTGACATTGATTTCTTTAAAGGGAATTTCCAAACGGTATCATCTGGAATGTCAGAGCACAGCGGATGGGACAATGGAAATTCGGATGTGGGAATATGATGCGCAGATTGCTTTGATGGAGAAAGAATATCGGAATGGAGTACTGCATGTAAAATTCCCGGATTCTGCAGTCATCTATTTAAGAAGCGGCAAGACAACGTCGGACGAACTGAAAATCTGTATCCATGTACGGCAGAAGCAATTGCAGTACGGGATTCCGATTTTGAAGGTAAAGAACTATACACTGGACGAACTTTTTGAAAAAGAGTTATGGATGTTGATCCCATTCTATATTTTTCGATATGAAAAGGAATTTCGAATAATTAATGGAAATCAGAAACAGTTAAGCGGACTGAGACTGGAATACGAAAAAATTGCGGAAATGCTGGATCAGGAGTGCCAAAGCGGGCGTATGAAGCCAATTACCGGCGGCGCGTTGTGTGAACTGGCGAATAATGTGGTGGAAAAACTTGCGTCGAAGTATAGCAATGTAGAAAAGGAGGTTACGGAAGTTATGGGAGGAAAAGTGCTGAATTATCGGTCGAAAGAGATTTATCTGGAAGGTTGCGCATTTGGAAGAGAAGAAGGAAGAAAAGAAGGAAGAAAAAAGGAAGGACAAAAGGAAAGTATTGTGCAATTAGTAACCAGAAAATATCAGCTTGGAGACAGTCCCGAAAAAGATCGCCAAGGATCTCTTGATGAGTGAGGAAGAAGTAGAAGAAATTTTGGGAAAAGTTGTTTCCGAAAAGGTGGAATAATCTTATAGGATATTTTAACAGCCTCCCTGTCGCGGTATATGATCCGGCGAGGAGGCTGTTTGTTTTGTGGTAAAATTACAGAACCGACTCTGGAACGCTGACTATGTACAAAATTTCGGGGAGGGGTGGTATAATCAAATTGACACCGAGCACAACAGGGGGGAGTTGTAATCATGCGCAATATCAAAAGAATTACCGAAGTCATGAAAATATGGAATTGCAAGAGAGCACTTGGTCTGTTAAAGCAGATTTATCGGGAGAATTTATTCACCGCAGTCCTTTCGTTGATCGTGATCATCTTACTGGCTGTTGTCGGAGTAATGCCGTCATTTCTGATCGGTAAGATTATCGACATGGCGGCAGCGGGCAGGATAGACGGTTTATTCATGCTGAACGTCGGGTTGATTTTAGCGCTGGGAGGGGCAAAATTCTGGAAATCACGCAGGAATACATCACTGCAGAATCGTCTATTTCGGTTGCAAACAGCCTGACCGACAGGATCATGGAGCGGCTGATGCATGCAGAAACCGCATGGCTGTCCGGGCAGAAACGGGGCGAAATTCTGCAGGCAGTATCCGACGATGTGGAGACGGTCAAGCGGATCAGCGTGAGCACTCTGCCGCAGTTTCTTTACATGCTGCTTGTGGCAGTTACGAGCACGGTGACAATCGCACGGGTTTATTATCCGGTGCTTTTAGTGGCGGCGATTGTCTATCCGCTGTATCTTCTGCCGCTCGGGAAAAACAGCCGAATGCAGGAAAATGCGGAGCGCAGTCTGCGGGATGTAAAAGCGAAAAGCCGGGGCTTTATTATTGAAACGTTTGAGAATATCAAAGATATCAAAATCTACGGTGCAGAGCAGGCGAGCACGGAGGTTTTCGGAGGACTGCAGGAGCAGTGGAGTGAGGATATCAAGCAGAAATATGTAGCGGTAAATATGTTCAAAAGCGTTCCGCGCGTGCTGGCGGCGCTGGGACCTGCACTGGTGTATATTTTTGCGGGAATTGCGGTCATTCATGGAAATCTGAGCATCGGAAGCGTTGTGACGTTAGCCGCACTTTTGCCGAAGCTGAGCGAACCTATCCGGGCGTATTCCGGGTTCTATATCGATATCAATGTCGTGGAGAAAATCGGGGAAAAGTTCCAGCAGTTTTTATCCGCACCACGAGAAATACAGTACGATTTGCCGGAACGGGAAATGGCGTTTGATACCGTGGAATTTGTCGATGTTTCTCTGAAAAATGAACGCGGAACGGTGCTCGATGGCATTTCTTTTCGGATTGAAAAAGGGGAAAAAATAGCGATCGTTGGAGAAACCGGCTGTGGGAAAACCACGCTGTTAAAGATGATCGTCGGATTGGTGCGCCCAAACGCAGGAACAGTAATGGTTGGCGGGGAAAATATTGCAGAAGTAAACTGCCGACAGCTGCGGGAGCATGTCCGGGTAATTCTGCAGGAAAATTATGTGTTTGACAGCAGCATTGTCAAAAATATGGGATATTTGAGCGACTGTAGTGAGGCTGAAATTGATGAGATGTGCAGGGCGCTTGGATTGGAGGAAGTGGTAAAAAGTAACGCAGGAGATCTGGGAGAAAATCTGAATACAGTTTCCGGCGGGGAACGCCAGCGGATCAATATCGGAAGAAGCCTGTTGTGCCCGTTCGATATGCTTTTGATGGATGAGCCGACATCGGAGCTTGACCCGAAGATGGAAGAAACCGTCATGGATTTTATTTTTGAAACGGCGAAGGAAAGGACGGTTATTTATACTGCGCATAAGCTGAAAACGCTCCTATATGCGGATAAAATTTTATACCTGAAAAAGGGAAAAATTGAAGATTTCGGAAAGACTGAAGAAGTGATACGGCGGAACCGTTATTTTGAAAAATATACGGAGAGTGCGGCATTTCAGGACTCGGAGCAGTTTGTAGAAGGAGGCGCAAGATGAGAGATTATCCGGGAAGTTCTAACGATTATTCAAAGGTTTATTCCGAGAAATGGATTCAGAATGTTATTCTCCAGAATAAAGGAAAGTTCGGGCTGTCGCTCTTTTCTTCCATATTCAGAAGTCTGGTATTATTGCTGCCGACGTTGCTTGTAAAACAGATCATCAACCGCTCGATTCCGCAGGGAAATATCCCGATACTGATTCTGTTAAGCTGCGTGAATGTTTCGATTTATTTTGTGACTACGACGCTGATTATTCTGGATTTGCATCTGGAAAAATATATCCTGGATGCGTTTGGAACATTGCGGCGGGACATGTACCGATTTTTTCTGGAAAAACCGCTGCGGGAGTTTGCAGCAATTCGTTCGGGGACACGATCAGTAAAATTGTAGATGAAACGGAAGGGCTGGCCAACTTTTTCTACTTCGGCTTTGGCAGTTTAATCTGGATTAACACGACGGTGTTTGCAGGGATGGCGATCATGGCGGCACAGAATCTGCTGCTGGCGGCATTGACGATTGCGCTCATGATCCTGCGGATTGTGCTGATCCGGAAAATCAATAAAAAGCAGGAAGTGATCGGTCAGAAAATCAATGAAACCAACAGCCGGGTGAACCAGACGGTCAAGGAGCAGATGTCGAATATCCTCTTTATCAAGGCGACGGCGAGCGAGGAAAAAGAGCTGAACCGGGTACAGGAAGCGCTGTCGGGAAAATACAGGATTCAGCGAAATGCCTTTCACGGAAAAGTGCTCAATAAAGCGGTATTCGGCGGATTTGAGCTGCTGATCAATGTGCTGTTTTACCTGTACGGAGGACTGCTCATTGCAAACGGGGAAATGCTTCCTGGAACGCTGGTTGCTTTTGTGGCAGCTTACGACTGGATCGTGCCTGCGCTGGACGGGTATATTGATTTGAATATCGATTTCCGGCGAAAAAGAGCAACATCGTGCGTGTTTGGAGTGTTTGCGGACGCGGTGACAGCTGGAGATAGCGTTGCAGATGTGTCAGGCGGCTGGAAGACGGCGCCAGGCGGAGTAGAGAACGCGACGCTGTCGGAGTTTGCTTCGTGCAAGCCGCAAGGCATGGTTCCTGCGGATGCCAGCATTGCGGTCGAACATCTCAGCTACCGCTATGGAACAAAAATGGTTTTGAATGATGTTTCCTTGCAGATCAAATCCGGGGAATTTCTGGGGATCTGTGGAAAAAGCGGCAGCGGGAAAAGTACACTTGCAAACCTTATGGCAGGGCTGCTGGATGGATATGATGGGGAAGTTTTTGTAGGAAGAGAAGATATCCGCAAAGTTTCTCGTGACTGGATGACGAAAAATCTGATTTATCTGGGACAAGACGGATATTTGATGAATCTGTCGATTCGGGATAACATTCTTTTTTACAGTCAAAGTCACACGGACGAAGATCTGGAAAAAGTGCTTCGTCTTGTGAAGTTAGAGGAATGGATTAAGAAGCTGCCAGAGGGCTTGGATACAGTGGTCGGTGAACGGGCAAACGCGGTATCCGGCGGAGAACGTCAGCGTATTTTACTGGCACGGGCGCTGCTGCGGAATCCGAAGATTTTTATTTTTGATGAAAGCACTTCTGCGCTGGACGTCAATACGGAAAAAGAGATTATGGATAATATTCGGAAATTTTATCCGGATGCAACGCGAATTTTTATTACACACCGGGAAAACTGTCTGGAGTTGTTTGATCGGGTGGTGTTTATCGAAAATGGGGAGATTTTTCGATAAATAACCGATTATGATTGATTTTTCTGAAATATCGTTTATATTAAATCTATGATGTCGGGGTCAAAAGCCCCCGACCTTGATGCCTGCGGATTGTTCCGTGCTGCGCACTCCCACAATCCTGCCCGATAGTCGCATATCGTGGGATTATCATCCCACTTTTATACTCCTATCGGGGCGGGTCAAGAGGTCTTTCACCCACCTATGAGCAAGCTCATGTGGGCTTAGACCTTTTGACCCTGGCATCAAATATATTCTATTATGGCAGGCGGCTTTTGCAGAGGGAGGGCTGCCCACGCCGTAGAATCTAAAATCTTTTTATTTTTCAAGGTCGGATCGACCAGAGATTTCTATCAGACAAAAACTGAATAAGGAACAGATGGACATGCCGGGAAGACCTTGCAGAAGGAGTGCCAAAGCGGTCATATGAAGCCGTTCACCTGTGGCGCACTGTGTGAATTGTCCAATAATGTGGTGGAAAAACTGGCGTCGAAGTATAGCAATGTAGAAAAGGAGGTCACAGAAGTTATGGGAGGAAAAGTGCTAAATTATCGGTCGAAGGAGATTTATCTGGAAGGTTGCGCATTTGGAAGAGAAGAAGGACAAAAGGAAAGTATTGTGCAATTGGTAACCAGAAAATATCAGCTTGGAGACAGTCCCGAAAAGATCGCCAAGGATCTCTTGATGAGTGAGGAAGAAGTAGAAGAAATCCTGGGGAAAACAACAGGAAGTCAGCAATAAACAGGCTTCCAATATTTAGAAGAGTGCGTATGCCGTTCTATTTCAAAGAAAACAAGAACAGCCGCAGGCGCGCCGCAAATTCAGAAGCGCCTGTGGCTGTTTTTTTATTTCATAGGAAAATGCGTCCTATGAAATAAAAACGCGCTACGGGGATGCGCACTCGGCGCAGGGGTAGATGGTTGCCGAAGCAACCGCGCCTGGCGCGAGAATGTGCCAAGGCACATTCTTTTTTACTTTATAGGAAAGACCGCCTCCGGCGCTCTCTTAAAGGGCCCGCGCGGAGGCGGGCATAGCAAACAGACGATTGATGGCTTAGAAGATATAAAAACCTTCTTCACCAAAGCCGTCATCAAGTTCATCGTCATTTAAGAAATAATCCATATCCAGAAGTGCATCCTCGCTCATAATGCGAATGTCCTGGGATGTCATACCTTCCGGCGGATTATCCATGTATTTTTTGCGCAGTGCCTCGATATCTGGTTTCATGGCGATCATCCTCCTTTTAGAGGATTATAACATAAGAATTGAGAAAAATCATGCAGAAGAACGCTTTCCACGAGATTTAGACATTACTTTCTCGTACATTTCTTCGAGGGAAACGCGCTGGTGGTTGAAGTATAGTTCTAAGAATTCCATCCTATGCTGGCAGTCAGGGCATACCAGGGGTCATATCCAAAAGAAGACAAAATAGCAGTTCGCCACTGATTAAAGTTTTGCGGTAGATATGATGTTTGCTTTTGGAAATAGCACGATAGAGTTTGGAATCAATTTCTCGGTGACGTGCATAAATCCCACCATACCGAATCATTTTAAAATGTTTTTCAGGGATGTGGCGAATGAGACGCTGGATGAATTCCATAGCAGGAATCGTTTCTTCTATGTATTGTTCATCCTCATGCCGGTTGTAATGGAAAGTGACCATTTCACCATCGTATTTATCAATTCGGGATGTGGCAATGACAGGACGACCAAGATAACGCCCAATGTATTTTACAACAATTCTGGGATCGCAGAGGTTGGGTTTGGCATAAACATAAAAAACCCTGTTGGTGTTCACGATAACATTTCGCCTTCACTTTTTTGAAGGAAGACCCGATTTTGGATTCCATTTCATTAAGCGGAGCCGTGCGAAAAGCATTGCGTAAAAAAGTGTAGTCAAAGTGTTTGACATTACGCCAAAAACCGTCATCGCTGTATCCGCCTTCAGATATGAGGCAGTGGATATGCGGATTCCATTTCCTTCTGCCAAATGTATGTAAAACCATAATAAAAACCGGGCGTGAAGTTTTTGGATTTATTCATTTTGAAAAACATACGGGTGATAACACTGTTTACAGAGTGAAACAGACAATCGAGCAGAGAACGATCTTTGAGAAAGAATTCACGAAGATTTTCATCGATTGTGAAAAACACAATGGCGATGTGTGACATTAAAGTTTAAAGGACATACTGGTAGTGCGATCCATGGTATATTTGTTGCCGCAGGTAGGGCAGAAAACGGCTATGACAGCGGAAAGGAACAAATTTAAGTTTCGCAGTGAGGACAGCCATACATGGCACCACCGAAAGATGGATCACCACAATGAATCATCTTATCGATATTTTCCATCTCAGTTTTTCTGGGATGAAGAATATATTCAATTTCTTCATAATAGTCAGTAAAAATCTGTTGTAAAACATTCATAAGACTATTATGCATGAAATAGTAACAAAAAGAAATCCCACCCCTCAAGATTGAGGGGCAGGGGAGTTGAATAGGCGAAGCCTATTTTTTACATTTTATCCTTTCCTTCCCGTCTCGAACAGATAGATTTCACGGCTGACGCGGTTGGCGAGGTCGGCGCTTACTTTGGCGAACAGATCGAGCTGTCGTTTGCGAATTTCCATCGGCGCCTGGGCGAGCTCCCAGCCGATGGCGTCCGCGAGGCGGGCTTTTTCCGCATCCGGCAAAGAGCGGTAACGGGTGCGCGCCTGGGAATAGTCGTCGGTTTTCTCAAGGACGGAGCGCTGCACGGTTCCGCCGGGATAGCGCATGCCCGGATAGCGGGGCATGGGGGCTTCCTGCGGATTGTTGCGATCTAAGGAGTTTGGCTTGTAGTTGACGCAGCCGGGCGGGTTTTTGTATGCCATATAGCCGTCCTGCTGGTCGTTGGCGACAGGAGAAACCGGGCGGTTGACCGGAAGCTGGGCGAAGTTTGCGCCGATGCGGTAACGCTGTGTGTCGGTGTAGGAAAATGTGCGTCCCTGCAGCATTTTATCAGCGGAAAATTCGATGCCGGGAACGATGTTTGCGGGACAGAACGCTGCCTGCTCGATGTCGGTAAAGAAGTTTTTGGGATTTTCGTTTAAAACCATCATGCCGACCTTCTGGAACGGAAACTGATTCTCCGGCCAGATTTTGGTATCGTCGAGCGGATCGAAGGACAGCTGGTCAGCCATTTCGGGCTTCATGATCTGTACCTGAATTCATAGCGGATCGGGTTGCCCAAAGCGAGCCGCCTGTGCAGCGTGCGCACAGCGATGTCCGGATCCTGACCGGCAAGGCGTTTTCCTTCTTTTGCGGTCGATGATGTCGAAGGGTTCCTGCGCGGTAAAACGATATTTGACGTAAAAACGTTCCCCTTTTCCATTGACCCAGACAAAGGTATTGACTCCAAAACCGTCCATTTTGGCAAAATCCTTAACGATGCCGCGGTCGCTGTAGAGCCACATCAGTTGATGAAGGCTTTCCGGTGTGAGGGAGAAAAAATCCCAGACATGCGCGTAGTTTTTGATATTCGTGCAGGGATCAGGCTTCTGGGAATGGATGAAATCGGGAAACTGCATGGCGTCGCGGATAAAAAAGACTGGAAGGCTTAAGCCGACGACGTCATAATTACCCTGAGAGGTGTAAAATTTAACAGCAAAGCCGCGCGGGTCGCGGTCAGTGTCAGGAGAGCCCTTGGAGCCGATGACGGTGGAGAAACGGATCAGAAAACGGGTGGATACGGACGGATCCTGTAAAAACGCAGCGCTCGTATAATCCCGCATGGAACGATAAGGGCGGAATGTGCCGAATGCGCCGCTTCCTTTAGCGTGCACAACGCGCTCCGGGATGCGTTCCCGGTCGAAATGTGCAAGTTTTTTCAATAAAATCCACGTCCTGTAAGAGGACGGGACCGTTTTGCCCGAGGGTCTGGGAGCTGGCGGTGTCCGAAACGGGAGCGCCTTGAGAAAGAGTCAGCACAGGCTGGCTGCAGGAAGCAGCGAGAGTCTGTGCTGAGTTTGGATTGGTGTCAGCCAGATGTCCGTCAGACGGCGTCCGGCTGCTGTTTAAAGATTCCTTTGTCATAAAATTTCCTCAGAGTCCTTTTTACTATTTATGATATGGGACTTTGGGAAAAAAGTACCGCATTACTGCTCGCGGAACGTGATTGTGCCAGTCTTTTCGTCCATGCTTTCAACGATAGCGAGAGATTCCAGATGGATGCCTTTTTTGCGCAGCTCATCGCCGCCGGGCTGGAAGCCCTTTTCAATTACGATGCCCGCGCCGACTAGGGTTGCACCGGAGGATTCTACCAGGGCAGCAAGACCCTCGAGAGCTCTTCCGTTTGCTAAGAAATCATCGATCAGCAGGACTCTGTCGTTGGGAGAAAGGAATTCTTTGGATACGATGATGTCATAGATTCTGCCGTGGGTGTAGGATTCCACCTGTGTGGTGAAAACGTCTCCGGCAATATTTTTGGTCTGATTTTTCTTTGCAAAAACGACAGGAACATCAAAATACTGCGCCGTGATGCAGGCAATGCCGATACCGGAGGCTTCGATGGTCAGGATTTTGTTGACGCCGGCATCCGAGAAACGGCGGTAAAACTCTTTGCCGATTTCTTCAAACAGGTGGATATCCATCTGATGATTCAGAAAGCGGTCTACTTTGAGGACATTTCCTTCTTTAATGATTCCGTCTTTGCGAATTCTTTCTTCCAAAAGCTGCATAGTTTTTTACTCCTTATTTAAATTTCTGATAATAGCCCATAATAAAAATGAACAGGACGATCAGCGGCAGAATATAGGAAACGTAAACGCGCGCCCAGGCGGGGAATTTTACGCCCTTGCCGGTGTCGGCTTCTGCCAGGAAGTTTTTCCAGCCCCAGCCGTATCTGCTGGTACAGAACAGCAGATAGACCATGCTGCCCAGGGGCAGGAGGTTGTTGGAAACAATGAAGTCCTCGAGATCCTGAATCGTGGAGCCAGCGCCCATCGGCTGGAAACCGGACCAGATGTTGAAGCCGAATACGCAGGGCAGGGACAGGAGGATAATCGCAATTCCATTGATCAGGACGGTTTTTTTACGGGATGTACCGAACAGATCCATGGAAAAGCTGATGATATTTTCAAATACGGCAATAATCGTGGACTGGGCGGCAAACGTCATGAAGACGAAGAACAAAACACCGAAAATCCGTCCGCCGACCATCTGGTTGAAGATGTTGGGCAGAGTGATGAACACCAGACCGGGTCCCTGTCCGGGATCGACGCCGAATGCAAAGCAGGACGGGAAAATAATCAGTCCTGCGAGAAAAGCAACCAGTGTGTCCAGAAGGCAGATATTGATTGTTTCCCCTGTCAGGGTGTGGTCTTTACCGATGTAGCTGCCGAAAATCGCCATCGCACCGATGCCGAGGCTCAGGGTAAAGAACGCCTGTCCCATTGCGGCGAAAATCGTGTTGCCGACGCCGTTTTCTGTAAATCTGGTAAAATCGGGAATCAGATAAAAGCGCAGTCCCTCGGAAGCGCCGGGCAGTGTCACACTGCGGATACACAGAATGAGCAGGATGAGGAAAAGACAGCTCATCATTGCCTTGGTAATACGCTCCACACCTTTTTGCAGACCGAGACTGCAGATAAAAAAGCTCAGCAGAACCACAAGGACCATCCAGAATGTCATGTAACCGGGGCGGGCGAGCATATCATTAAAAACTGCTGCAACGCCGTCAGAATCCAGACCTTTGAATTCGCCGGTCAGCGTCTTGAAGATATAGGCTGCCATCCAGCCGCCGACCGTGGTGTAAAACATCATCAGAAGATAGTTGCCTGCCATACAGGCATAGCCCTGCAGATGCCATTTTGTACCGGCAGGCTCAAGCACATGGAAAGAGCGCGCCGCGGATTTCTGGCTGGCGCGGCCCACCGCAAATTCCATGACCATGATCGGAAGACCGAGCAGGACAAGGAAAATAAGGTAAACAAGGACAAACGCGGCGCCGCCGTATTGTCCCGTAATATAAGGAAAACGCCACGGACATTACCCAATCTACCGCACAGCCGGCAGAAATGAAGAGCAGGATAAATGGATACCTTGACCAGCGGAAGCGTAAAGCTTGCAGGTGAGGAGATATCCAGGCTTAACAAGAGACAGCTTACAGCCTACAGACGTTATGATGTGGGCTTTGTATTCCAGTTTTATAATCTGGTGCAGAACCTTACAGCCCTTGAGAATGTGGAGCTTGCGGGACAAATCTGTAGAGAGCCTCTCGATGCGGCTACTGTACTTAAGCAGGTGGGGCTAGAGGATCGTATGGCAAATTTCCCTGCCCAACTGTCGGGCGGAGAGCAGCAGAGAGTTGCCATAGCAAGGGCTCTGGCGAAGAATCCGAAGCTTCTCTTATGTGATGAGCTCGACGCTCGGCTCGGCTTTGAAAAGGATTCGGTGGACGCTTTTACAGACCGAGAGGATGTCAAAGCAGTGGAGGGCGCGGTTTCCTCGGATTTCCTGGCGGTGGATGAGAGCGGCAAAAGCCGGGTGCTTGTGGCGCAGACACTTTTGGAAGTACAGAATCAGGTCGAATTAAAAGCGGGACGGCTGCCGGAGGCGGCGGATGAAATCGTCATGGATTCCAGTCTGTTTTCGAAAGACGATATCGGAAAAACGATTCAGGTTTCGGATGAAAATCCCGAAGAGACGGCAGATTTGTTTGCATATGACGTGTATACAATCGTCGGCATAGCAGATGCTTCCTATTATATTAACTATCAGCGCGGCTCGACCACGCTTGGAACGGGGCGGGTTTCCGGCTTTGTATACATGCTTCCGGATGGATTTGATACGAATTATTATACGGAAATTTTTGTCCGGCTCGATCAGAATGACCGGATTTACAGTGACGTTTACAAGAAAAAAATCGAAGAACTCAAGACCTGGGCAGAGCCGATTGCAGAGCAGGAGGCGCAGAACCGCTACGACAGCCTGAAAGCAGATGCGCAGCAGAAGGTGGACGATGCGCAGAAGGAGCTGCGGGATCAGACGGCGGATGCGCGTACCGATCTGGAAGAGGCAAAGCAGAAGCTGACAGATGGGCAAAAAGAGCTTGCAGATGGCAAAGAGCAGATCGCGGACGCAAGGAAGCAGCTGAAGCAGGCAAAACAGACGCTTGCGCAGAAGCAGACGGAACTTAACAACGGACGCGCGCAGCTTGTGGATGGACGCAGCCAGCTGGAAGCCGGGCAGGTGCAGCTTGACAGCGCGCGGGCACAGTTGAATGCAGCGATTGCGGCTGCGCAGAGTGCTGGAAGCCAGGCGGGCGCAGAATCCGGCATGTCCGGCAGTGCCGCCGCCAGCCCTGCGCAGCTTTGGCAGCAGCTGGCCCAGCTCGATGCGCAGCAGGCAGCTCTGGATGCGCAGCGCAATCAGCTGGAAAGCAGCGAGGCAGAGCTTACAGCTGGAGAAAAGCAGCTTGCGGCTGCAAAGCAGGAGCTTTCCTCGCAGGAAAAACAGCTAAACGAGCAGGAACAGAAGCTGGCGGATGCAGAGAAGGAGCTTGCCGACGGTCAGAAAGAATATGAAGACGGCTTACAGACACTGGATGAAAAGACCGCAGATGCAAAGGAAGAGATTGCGGATGCACAGAAGCAGATCGACGAGATCCAGGAGCCGGATGTCTATGTGCTGGGCAGGGATACCAATATCGGTTATGCCAGTTATGAAAATGATTCTACGATCGTCGCCGGAATTGCGAAGGTATTGCCGTTTTTCTTTTTCCTGGTAGCGGCGCTGGTGTGTATGACGACAATGAACCGGATGGTAGAGGAGCAGCGGACACAGATCGGTGTACTCAAGGCACTCGGTTATTCGGAAGCCCGGATTATGGGGAAATATCTGTTTTATGCGGGAAGTGCGGCATGGATCGGTTCTGTCATCGGTTTTCTGATCGGTTCGACGATTTTCCCGACCGTCATCTGGAATGCATATAAGATCATGTACCATATGGGGGATTATGAGCTGATGTTTGACCCGGGGCTGGCGGCTGCCTCGCTTGCAGTGGCACTTTTATGCTCGGTTGGCGTAACGTGGCTGACCTGTCGGTACGAGCTGATGAGCACGGCTGCAAATCTGATCCGTCCCAAGTCGCCAAAGAGCGGCAGAAGGGTATGGCTGGAGCACATCCCGTTTGTCTGGAACCATATGAGCTTTCTGGCAAAGGTTTCCGTGCGGAATGTTTTCCGGTATAAGCAGAGATTTTTTATGATGGTAATCGGTATCGGCGGCTGTACAGCCCTTCTTGTAACCGGCTATGGTATAAAAGATACGATTGCGGACATCGCGGACATGCAGTATGAGGAAGTGCAGCTGTATGATATGAGCGCGACACTGAAAGAGGGGTATCCGGCCGCGGATGCGGCAGACTTTTCTGAACTTACCGAGGCGCTTTCCGAATCCTCTGAGGATTGGATGCCCTTCTGTGAGATTGCAATGGATCTGACGGGGCGCAGTGGTGTCAAGACCGCCAATGTCGTCATTCCGCAGGATACCGGGGCAGCGCAGGAGTATATCCGGCTGCGGACAGAAGAGGGGGAGGATATTCCATGGCCTGGTGAGGAAGAGGCTGTTATCAGTGCAAAGCTTGCGCGAAAATGCGGGATCCGCGTTGGGGATACCGTTACACTGCGGACAGAGGATGGCGAAAAGCTAAAAGTGAAGGTGGCTGCTCTGTCTCGAAACTATATTTATAATTACGTTTATATTTCACCGGAAACATGGAAACTCGATAACGGAAGTGATCCGGTTTACAAGAGCATTTATATCCATGCATCGGAGGGTGCGCAGGAGAACCGGGAACTGTCGGAAAAGCTGCTGGCATGCGACGTCGTTTCTGCGGTTGCGGTCAATGCGGATATGCTCAGCCAGATCAACAAAATGATGGGCAGTCTGGATGCAGTGGTGCTTTTTGGTCATCCTCTGCGCCGGTGCGTTGGCATTTATCGTAATTTATAACCTGACGAACATCAACATCACCGAGCGAATCCGGGAGATTGCAACGATCAAGGTACTTGGTTTCCGACCAAAGGAGACAGCATCCTATGTGTTCCGGGAAAATGTCGTGCTGACAGCGCTCGGAACAATTGTCGGGCTGGGAGCCGGAATTTGCCTGCACCGGTTTGTTATTGCAAATATTGATGTCGATATGGTTACATTTCAGCCGCGGGTGCTTCCCTTTAGTTTTGTAAAGAGTATCCTGCTGACCTTTGTATTTATGGTCATTGTAGATGTTGTGATGTATCTGAAGCTGGAACGGATCAATATGGCGGAATCGTTGAAAAGCGTGGAATAAAACAATAAAATGCATGCTCTGTGAGCGATCTATGGGCATGAACCAAACGGGCTGGCGCGTGGTCAGCCCGTTTTTGCTGCAGTCTGTTTCAGCCGTTTTGTAAGGTTTTCGAAATCAGACGGACCAGCCTCCAGGACAAAGCGATGGAAGCGCAGCAGGGAAAAGTTGTCGCTCCACTGAAGTTCGGCTCTTTTTTTGAGGGCATTCATTTCGAGATAACCAACGTAATACTTCAAATAGACCGCAGGGGCAGTGCGCAGATAATCGTAAACACGTTCCGATTGCTCTTCCGAAAGACCGAAGGATTCGAGGGAGCGCAGAAGCTCTGACTCTTCCGCACCGTAATAGTGCAGAGAAAGGTCGAGTAAGCAAAACAGGTTGATTTGCAGATCGCGCTGCTGTGCCAGAAGCGTACAGAGCAGCGCAGCGGGATAGGAGCTGCCCAAGCTGCCTTCCGCTTCCGCAAGGACCTGTGCGGCATATTCATAGGAAATCCGTTCGGTATAGTACGCCCAGCCCTCCACATATCCGCCGTAGGAGAACAGCTTGCGAATTGGCAGCGTCTGCGTGTCGCAGACAAGGGAGGAATAGACGGTCTGGTAGAGATGCCCCGGATAACCCTCGTGAGCGAGTGTGGTGTAAAGCTCAATTCCGTCTGCGGTCGAGGAACGGTTGATGCGGATCGTATTCTGCATCAGAGCATCGATTGGCGGGATCATATAAAAGGCGGGACTGGAATATGCCTCAAGCCCGGCGTCCACATCCTGAATGTCGCATTGAACCGTCTGGGCGGTTAGATCGGCCAGAGCCGGAAAGTCCTGCTGCATCCGGTTTTGCAGATCTTCCAGAATGGCGGTTGGATCAGAAAGTGGAAATCCATCGTTAACCGGGGCAAGGTCAGGCGTACCGCCGGTCAGCTCCTGATAAGTGGTCAACGTCTGCTTCATCTCTTTGTAGGTTTTCTGAAACTGTTTTTGAAGGAGCAAATAGAGCTGATCCATGGAAAGGGAGGAACCGGTGGATTCCTTGACGAGCCAGGCATAATATTGCCGCCCGTCGGGCTTCTGGGAAAGTCCTCCCCTCGTGCGTCCGGTGTCGGAAAGCTGTTCCAGCCCGTCTGCGAGCAACTGCCAGGCGGGCAGGACGGATTTTGACAAAAGCGACTGGTTTTGGGCTTCGTATTGTGACTGCTGCTTGGCGGTCAGAAGTCTTTTTTGTAAAAAAGAGATGCAAGTCTGGAAGAAAACGTCGTCTGTAAAAAGTGCGTGCCGGAGGAAAGCGCCTCCTTTGTGAGGATTTCGCGGCACTGCTGTGCACTTTTTTTGGCGTCCTCTTTTTCCATAAAAAGCCCGGCTGCACTTTTTTCGGATTCATAAGAAAGCAGACCCTGCACGTAATCGGGAACGGACTGCAGGAGGGAAAGATAGGTTTCCACGTCGTCAGCGGTATAAAACGGATATTCTGCAAATAATAAAAGCAGCTCGCTCTGCATGCCGGAGGTCGGGGAAAGAGGTTCCTCATAATAGGAAAAATCGGATTCTTCGAGGTCGAGAGCCAGCCTGTCGCAGAGCAGATCGTAGGTATAGCGTTCCTCCTCATTTAATTTTTTCGAATCGAGAAAGGAGAGCACGGATAAAAATTTCTGCCGGGAGGCGGCAGAAGCCTCGGAAGCTTCCTTAGAGTAAACCGGAAGCGCAGCGTCTTTTAGATGAATCCCTTGCAGATTCGGATACGCCATGACAAAGTGCAGGCTGAGGGCATCGTGTTCAAGGCTGGACTGCACATATGCACTTGTTATTTTATGGAAAAGAGCCCGGTCAAAGCAGTGGGAACACAGCAAAATTGCGGGCAGAAAAATACACAGAAAAAGCGTGCATAGAAACAGAGGAGTCCGTTTGCGGAAAATATTTTTCAAAAAGCGCCACCAGATTTTTTCATATTTATATGTGGTTTTGGGAAAAGATATGAGAAAACCCCCTGTAAATGGGTTGACTGTCTATAGTAAAATGTGATACAAAGTAAAGTAAGTGGTTAATTTTTGGGCCGTTTTCGCGGCGGAATGAGAGGAATTATGGATAATTTGGAACTTGCCAAAGTGGCGAATGAAGTCCGCAAGGGCGTTTTGACTGCTGTACATGGCGCAAAATCCGGTCATCCGGGAGGATCGCTTTCTGCAGCAGATATCTTTACCTACCTGTATTTTGAAGAGATGAATATTGATCCGGCAGATCCGAAGAAGGAAGACCGGGATCGTTTTGTTCTTTCCAAGGGACATACGGCACCCGGTCTGTATTCTGCCCTGGCACATAGAGGCTTTTTCCCGGTAGAGGATCTGGAGACACTGCGTCATCTCGGTTCTTATTTGCAGGGACATCCCTGTCTGGATAAGATTCCGGGCGTAGATATGTCCACAGGCTCCCTTGGACAGGGTGTTTCTGCCGCTGTCGGCATGGCACTGGGCGGAAAAATGACAGACGAAAAGTTCCGCGTATATTCGCTTCTGGGCGATGGCGAGATTCAGGAAGGCCAGGTTTGGGAAGCTGCGATGTTTGCTGGCTTCCATAAGCTGGATAATCTCGTGCTTATTGTAGATAACAACGGTCTGCAGATCGATGGAAAGATCGAGGACGTATGCTCCCCGTATCCGATCGACGAGAAGTTCCGCGCTTTCAATTTCCATGTAATTGACGTTGCAGACGGCAACGATATGGAACAGCTGCGTCAGGCGTTTGCAGAAGCGCGCAGCACAAAGGGCATGCCGACTGCAATTATTGCCCATACGGTAAAGGGCAAGGGTGTTTCCTTTATGGAAGATCAGGCTGGCTGGCATGGTAAGGCGCCCAACGATGAAGAGTATCAGATCGCAATGGCGGATCTGGAAAGGATCGGTGAAGCATTATGTCAGAAGTAAAGAAGATTGCGACCAGAGAAGCCTTCGGGGAAACTCTGGTAGAGTTGGGAAAGAAACATCCTGAGCTGGTAGTGCTGGACGCAGATCTGGCCGCAGCGACAAAGACCGCTGTATTTAAAAAGAGCTTTCCTGATCGTCATTTTGACTGCGGTATCGCAGAGGCAAATATGATGGGCGTGGCAGCAGGACTTTCCCTCGTTGGGAAAATTCCGGTGGCGACCTCCTTTGCCATGTTTGCAACAGGCCGTGCTTACGAACAGATCCGTAACTCTATCGGCTATCCTCATTTGAACGTAAAAATCGGTGCAAGCCATGCCGGCATCACCGTCGGCGAGGATGGTGCGAGCCATCAGTGTAACGAAGATATCGCCCTGATGCGCTCCATTCCGGGTATGGTTGTCATGAACCCCTCCGATGCGGTTGAGGCGGCAGAGTGTGTACGTGCTGCAATCGAATATGTTGGCCCTGTATATATGCGTTTCGGACGTTCTGCAGTGCCGGTAATCAATGACCGTCCCGGTTATCATTTCGAGATGGGAAAAGGTATCGTGCTGCGTGAGGGTACGGATGTGACGATCGTTGCAACCGGTATTTTGGTAAGCTCTACGCTGGAAGCGGCTGAAAAGCTGGCAGCAGAGGGCATCAGCGCAGAGGTTATCAATATTCACACGATCAAGCCTCTGGACAAAGAGCTGATCATCAACAGCGCAAAGAAGACCGGAAAAGTCGTGACGGCGGAAGAGCATTCCGTGATCGGCGGCCTTGGTTCTGCCGTTTGCGAGGCATTGTCCGAAGAGTGCCCGACAAAGGTATGCAGAATCGGCATTCAGGATGTATTCGGCGAGTCCGGTTCTGCGGGCGAGCTTCTTGTAAAATATGGTCTTGACGGGAACGGTGTATACAATACCGTAAAGAATTTTGTGACCCGTTAAGTGGAGGAAAGTATGGAAAAAATTCTGGCTCCGTCAATTCTGGCAGCCGATATTATGCGGCTTGGGGAGCAGATTGAAGCGGTAAAAAATGCTGGCGCGAAATATCTTCATATCGATGTGATGGACGGTATGTTCGTTCCGGCGCTGTCCTATGGCATGTGTGTTGTGGAGTCGATCCGCAAGTCCTGCGATATGGTTCTGGACGTGCACCTGATGATCGTAGAACCGGGACGGCATGTGGAAGCGTTTGCAAAAGCAGGCGCAGATATTATTACGATCCATCTGGAAGCCTGTGCAGACGCGCATGAGGTCATCCGACAGATTCACAGCTGCGGCTGTAAGGCTGGTGTCAGCATCAAGCCCGGTACGCCGATAGAGGTGCTGGAGGAATATCTGGATGAGGTCGAGCTGATTCTGATTATGAGTGTTGAGCCTGGCTTTGGCGGTCAGAAATATATTCCGGAGTCAACGGAACGCATCCGCCAGACCGCAGAGCTGATCCGGAAAAAGCGGTCGCGAGATCGAGCTGGAGGTAGACGGCGGCGTTGGTGCAGGAAATGTCGAGCTGGTGCTGGAGGCCGGCGCGAATGTGATTGTGGCAGGCTCCGCTGTTTTTAAGGATCCGGCAAAAAATGCAGCAGAAATGATGTCGATCCTCAAAAAGTGGGATTGAATACGTTACACAGAAGCGCTCCGCAGGAAAACCTGTGGGGCGTTTTTTAGGGCTTAAAGGACACCATACGGCGGTCATCCGATCGTGCAGCGTGCACGGAAATCAGAGGAAAATTGAAAAATAAAATTTTTCAATCGCGAGATTTGTGCCTGCGCGCACCTGACACAAACTCGGTATGCGCAAAAAGTGTGCGCGGAAATAAGAGGAAACATGGAATTTTCAGAACAATTAAAAATATATGCGGAAACGCACTTTGAAAACAGGAAAAAAATATTTTGCGCCGATTTTATCCGAAATTGAGGCAGGCTTGTCTTTGTGCAGCGAGGAAGAGGCCCTGCTGATAAAATTTTTTTACGGGACGATGCCGCTGCGGGATGCCGGGGAATATCCGTTTGAAATATTTCTGAGTTATGTGCGCCATGCCCTCTGGCTGCGGAAAACGATAGACTGGTGCAAGAAGCTGCCGGAGGATCTGTTTGTCCACGATGTGCTGTATTATCGGATCAACTCGGAGGACATCAGCGATTGCCGCAGTATTTTTTTATGAGCAGTTAAAAGACCGAATTGCAGGACTGGACGAATATCAGGCAGCGGTAGAGATCAACTACTGGTGCGTAGAGCATGCAACGTATGAAATGGCGGATGACCGAACGGCGGGGCCGATGACGATGTACCGGAGCGGAAAAGGACGCTGCGGAGAAGAATCCACCTTTACGGTGACGGCATTGCGCAGTGTCGGGCTGGCAGCACGTCAGGTATACACGCCGCGTTGGGCGCACTGCGACGATAACCATGCCTGGGTCGAGGTTTGGGTAAATGGAGAATGGCACTTTCTGGGGGCCTGCGAGCCGGAAGAAAAACTGGATCGCGGCTGGTTTACAGGGCCTGCCGGACAGGCGCTTTTTGATTCACAGCCGCACATTCGGCGATTATGCGGCGGGAAAGCGGGAAGAGGTAATCGGTAGGGGATGGAGCGGTTGTCTGCCACAATGTCACCGCTTCCTATACAAAGACACGCAAGCTCCGGATTCAGGTGCGAAAACAGGACAACACCCCGGCAGCGCACGCACAAGTTTCGGTGGAAATTCTGAACATGGCGGAATATTTCCCGGCAGCAGTGCTGGAAACCGACGAACAGGGCGAGACTTCGATCAGGCTTGGGCTGGGCGACATCCGGCTGCAGGCGCGGTCAGAGGGAAAGTTTGTGGAGCGTTATTGTAATCTGGCAGAGGACGGCGTCGGGGCGGCAGATGCGGATTGCGCTGTTACGCTTGTGCTGAAGGATTCGGAAGCGGGAATGAAAGATGCGCTTTCTGGCGTTTCTGCCTGCGAATGGCATTTGGCGAAGCTCTGCGCTCCGAAAGAAGTCGTTGTCCGGGAAAGTGTATTGAGTGAGGAAGAAGTGTCGCGCGGCACGCGGAGACTGGCAGATGCAGTGAAGCTGCGGGAAGAACGCTTCGATCAGCTGACCCGGCACGCGATTGCAGTGCATCCGGAGGAGGAAGAGAGGATGCGCGTTGCGGGAGAGAATGCAGAGGAGCTGACAGCTTTTCTGGAAAAGGATGATAACCCGGATCGCAAAAAGCTGCTGGACAGTCTGACGAAAAAGATAATAAAGATCTGCGGGCAGAAGTGCTGGAAGACCACTTGTCAGCAAAGCGCGGCAGCTGGTCGGAAGATATACATGTGCAGGATCTGCTGTGTCCCAGAATCTGGCTGGAAGAAATCGGCGCTTACAGAAGTTACATTTGCAGTGTGCTGACTGCTCAGGAGCAGGAAGCATTTGCCTCCAATCCAGAGCTGATATGGAATTATGTAAACCAAAACATTACCGATATCCCGGAAGAAGAATATAATACCCTTTGTGCGTCGCCGATCGGCTGTCTGAAGCTGAAAATGGGCAGTGCAGTTTCCGGACGATTTTGTTTATTGCGATTTGCAGAAGCCTGAATATCCCGGCGAGATTGGATAAAAGCCTGATGCTTCCGGAATACTGGGCGGACGGCGCATTCCATGTACCGGTCAGCAGGGCGCAGGCCTCGAAAGGAACGCTTCTGCTGCGAAATATTTTGGGAAAAGAATGGATTTATGCGCAGCACTGGACGCTGGGGCGTCTGGAAAAGGATCATTTCGTGACGATGAATCATGCCGGACTGGTATTTGAAAAGGAAACGTTAGAGCTTTTACTTCCGGTGGGAATTTATCGCCTGATTGCAGTAAAACGGCTATTGAACGGGGATCAGGAGGCAGCAGAGCTTTTGTTTGCGATCGAAAAGGAGAAACAGACCGAGCTTTATATGCCGGATTTTGAAAAAACGGATGGCGTGATGCCGTGGGAAAAAAACAGTGTATTGGATGAAATACAAAGCTGCCTGCTTCGGGACATCCTCTTACAGAGAGCAGATGGAACGCTTTCCAGCCTGGAAAAGCTGGTAAGCGGAAAACGCAGTATTCTGGCATTTCTGGAAATCGGGGCAGAGCCGACAGAGCATGTGCTGAATGAGGTTCTGGCACTGGAAAAAGAGCGCAAAAGGAAATTCCAAAGGAATTGGCTGTCAGCTGTTTTTTGTTCTGCGGCAGGAAAAAGACCTGCAGCATAAAACGCTGCAGGAAGTGCTGGCGCTGGATGCGGGATCTGAGATAGAAATTTTATACGATATATCTGGCGACGCTTCGGATGCCAATGCCGCACCGCGCACCGCGACTGGTGACACAGCGTCCGGTACCCTCTGTGGCTGGCAGGAAACTGCGAAGAGAATGAGGCTTGCCGAAAAGCTCCCGGTTCTGGCAGCTGTCAGACCGGATGGCACTGGCATTTACGGAAGCTGCGGATACCACGTCGGAAGTGTGGAGCTGATGGTGCGGATTCTGAAGGAAGCAGTCCGGACAGAAGCAGATTGATAAAAACAATAGAATGCACGCTCTGCGAGCATTCTATTGTCATGAATCAGGGGCAGCGCCCGGGAAAATCCCCAGGCGCTGCCCCTTTTGGAAATGGAATTACATCATGCCTTCTTTGAGAATATTATGGTCGCGCAGAAGCTTTTCGATTACTGTGCCGGAAATTGCTTTTAACAGAGGCTTCTTGAGCTTATTGAGCGGTCCGGGAAGTTCGATCTCCAGCGGAGATACGCCATCCATCAGCTTTACGGAGCTGTCGAGAAGTTCACGGATATCATAAACGCTGCCCCATACCTCCGGAACACCACGGTCTACGCCAAGCAGTCCGTAAACGGCTTCCATAGCAGTACGAACGGAATATTCTGTCGTGAAGATGGTGTCTCTGGGGGTTTCCGCAAACTGACCCAGGAATGCGAAGTTTACGCAGCCGTCCGGGAATGACGTCGGGACGGTCACCCTTGGTTCTGGGCATGAAGAATGCGGTAATATAAGGCATCATGGTAGGTACGCAGACTGCACTGTGCTCTGCCAGCTCCGGAATTTCCTCTACCGGAACGCCGAGGTGATACAGCCACTCTTCAGTGATCTCCTTACCGGTACAATCCTTCATGGGCTTCTTAATATAATCGCCGGGTACGTCGGTGAACAGGCTGTATACCCATACACAAACCTGCTTCTTATCCTGTTCTTTGAACTGACCCTGACGGTTGATGGTCCAGCTTAACAGCCAGCTGGAATCCTGACAGCTTACGATACCGCCGGTGACGACTTTGCCGCTTCTGGGATCTCTCTTGCAGATTTTCTCAATATAAGGAATGATCTTGTCATCCAGAGTGGTAACAGTTGCAGATTCCCAGTTGGTCTTTTCAATATCGGAGCAGAACTTCTCGGGATGACCAAAGGAAGGATCCTGACGGGCGATATTTTTCCACAGATCCCATACGCCGCTGTTGCGAACCTCTGCATCGCCCACCGGAGCGTGATTCTGATCTCCGTAGATCGTTCCCTCTGTGCAGCTGCCGTTTGTTACGAATACCAGATCGTTTTCGGTTAAGGCAATTTTCTGCTCTCTTCCCCTTTACCTTGCATTCGATGGTCTTTGCAACCTTTTTGCCGTCATGGAAATCAAAGATAACGTTGGTGACTTCGGTATTGAACTGGAAGTCCACACCTGCGGCTTCCAGATATTTCTTCATCGGAAGGATCAGGGATTCATACTGATTGTATTTGGTGAATTTCAGGGCACTGAAATCCGGGAGTCCGCCGATATGGTGGATGAAACGCTGGAAGTAAAGCTTCATTTCCAGTGCGCTGTGCCAGTTCTCGAAAGCGAACATGGTTCTCCAGTATAACCAGAAGGTGGAGTTGAATACCTCGTCATCGAATACGTCTTCGATGGTCTTGTCGTACAGGTCTTCATCTTTTGTCAGGAACAGCTTCATGATTTCCATGCAGCCCTTCTGGCTTAAATTGAACTTGCCGTCCGTGTGTGCGTCTTCACCGCGGTTTACGGTTGCACGGCACAGGGAGTAGTTGGGATCGTGCTTATTTAACCAGTAATACTCATCCAGTACAGATGCGCCGGGCTTCTCCAGAGACGGAATGCTGTGGAACAGATCCCAGAGGCACTCGAAATGGTTCTCCATCTCACGTCCGCCTCTCATTACGTAGCCTCTCATTGGATCAAAGATACCGTCACATGCGCCGCCTGCAACGTCCATTGCTTCCAGAATGTGGATGTGGGAGCCGGGCATCTGACCGTCTCTTACAAGGAAGCACGCTGCTGCGAGAGAAGCCAGTCCGCTACCTACCAGATATGCGTTTTTGTTGTCAACGCCTTCCGGTTTTTCGGGACGGGCGAATGCTTCGTAGTTACCGTTAGTGTAGTAAATGCCCTTGCTGTTTTTCTCATATTTGCCCCGCTCTGTGTTGCGATAGCTCGGGTCAGGAGCAGGCATTTTGATGGTTTTTTCTGCGGTCTTTGCGACTGCTTCTTTAATCTCACCGGATAAGGTCTGACCTTCCTCTGCAAGATGGTCTGTATGTTTTTTTGCTGCAAATGCCGCTGCGCCGACGCCTGCTGCGAGGACGGCTGCCTTTGAAAGACCGGAATGTTTCTTTGCCATGATAAAATCCTCCATTTTCGATTTTCAATACAAATTTGTCAGTAAAAGGATGCCCGAATTTTCGGGAAACAATGAGAAATTTTTTCCTCTGTTTGTTTTGTAGCTGTATCATATCGCAGGAAATGGGGTTCCTCAATTCACAGAATCGAAAGAGTGTAGCAAAATTTCCCAGTTTTTGAAATGTGTCTAAGAAATAGGAGAAAACAGACGGACGGGTTGGCTTTCTATCCCGAACCTGGAGGCTTTACGTAAGATTGACACGGCGATAGATTTCGTTAAAATAGAAAGAAAGAGACAAAAAACAGGGGCAGTAGAGTATGGAATATTTGGATATCGTAGATGAAAATGGAGTACCGACCGGGAAAATAGCAGAACGGACAGCTGCACATAAGCAGGGACTGCGGCACCGTACCTCTCATGTCTGGATCCTGCGGGAACGGGCAGGAAAAGTCGAGGTACTGCTGCAGAAAAGAAGTCAGAATAAAGATTCCTTTCCGGGCTGTTACGATATTTCCAGCGCCGGACATATCCCTGCAGGGTAGATTTCATTCCGTCTGCGCTGCGGGAGTTAAAGGAAGAACTGGGCTGCAGTGTTTCGGAAAATGAGTTGATTTATTGCGGACAGCGCAGATTTTTCTATGACGGCGTTTTCATGGAAAGGAATTTCATGACAGGCAGGTCAGCAACGTTTATGCGCATTTATGGCTGGATCGAAGGCCGGAGGATTTTGTCCTGCAGAAAGAAGAACTGGAGGAAGTGCGCTGGTTTGAATTTGAAAGCTGTCTGAGACTGGTTGAGAAGAACGAAATTCCGCATTGCATTTATTTGGAAGAGCTGCAGATGCTGCTTCCAGAGGTGCGGAAGCGGGAAAGGCTCTGTATTCTGGTCACGCCGCCAGTGACGGAGGAAGAAAAGCAACAGCTTTTGCAGGCTGCGCCGGGACAGAAGTTTTTCTTTACGGAAAAGCCGGAGGTGACAGAAGAACAGCTGCGGCGCGCGGACATTATCCTTGGCAATTTGCAGAACTCTATATGGACTTTTAATTCTGACACTCTATTTATAATAGGATAGCATGTACACATAGAAACACATAGAATTTATAATTCAGTCCTGTATTATGACACCAGAAATAAGCCTCCCTAAGGAAGCTAAAAAATATACAGTTATGATACGTTAACAGAGCATATGTGGTTTTGGTTTTATAAAATGTTGTTCTGTAGGCAGAGGAATAATCTTACCACCACAGGAAGAGCACTTGCATATATCTTTATTATAAAGAAGACGGATAATGGCAGGTGCATCCATATCTTTCAGCTTTGAAATATATTTTTGCCAGCCCTCCACCAAGAACAATCGCATGGATATGAGGATGAAAATTCATGGTACTTCCCCATGTATGGAGGATACAGATATAGCCGATATCAGTCCCAAGATATTTACTATCAGCAGCAAGTTCACTGAGAGTATCTGAAGCCGCATGATAAAGAGCAGTGTATAAGAATTTCTGGTTGCTGTAGATAATGGGATTAAGTTCTTCTGGAACTGTAAAAACCACATGGAAATAAGGAGCATCTAAGATATCCTCACGCCGTGCATCTACCCATTTTTCTTTTGGAAACTCCTGACACATAGGACAGCATCTGTTACGGCAGGAGTTATAGTGGACTGACATGCGGCCGCAATCCTCGCATACGCTTACATTCACACCAAAGGCAC
>VOFC01001780.1_pt1 | contig 30000 bp, 41 predicted proteins | sample 5384161 | NCBI WGS metagenome assembly VOFC01 (sample SAMN12384722, study PRJNA508395) | human gut metagenome | isolation source: healthy gut B | host: Homo sapiens
AACAGCATGTCATTCAGTAATCAAGGCACACGAGACACGGAGCTAACTGTTATTGTTTACAAATATTGGGGAATTGATGAGACTATTCGTAAAATCGAAACAGAACACAACAAGATTAACGGCACTCCTACTACCCTTTGAAATCAATCTCTATTATTCTGCATGGCTGATTCGTTATGGAGAGAAACCCTTTAAAACCGTTGTTTTTGAATATGACTAAGAAAAAAAAGAATAACAGACAACACTTTCGCAATCGTGCTGTCTGCTATTCTCTGTATACTTTCCACATCTAGTTCTTTCTTGTTCGTGTTCTTTCAAAAACCAACGTTCCGAAGGATGCCCAGAGCGACGGTTCCTAACAGGGCGGCGGGTCGGCTGGGCAAGTGGACGCCTTAGATTACTTCTGCTATTTCGTCACATATTCGATTGGACTATCTTCAATTCCCTCATATTTCTTTATAGTAAGAAGATTGTTAATAAAGTCTAATACCTTGTTTGTATCTTCATCATCCAGTAGGTCCAACTTAGTCAAGATATCAATGTCTGTTTGATTTTCCACTTGTATTGATATGGGTTCTGACATATCCACAACCGCTTTAAATTTTTCTTTCTGTGAACCACATCAATATCTGTAGTCAATCCCATAACATGACTTTTGCTTACGCCAAACAGTTGTGATAACCTATCCCATATAGAATCATCCCTTGAGTTCCATTCCCATTTTCATAGTTAGTCAGCATACTTTGTGAAATTCCCAACTCTTTTTGCCAATTCCGCAACTGTGATGTTATTTTCTTTTCTCAATTCTTTTATTTTATTCATCGCAATCCTCCTTGTTTATGCTCATTATATTTCAATGTTTTCACTCTGTCAATCTTTTTTATCGGATATTAAGATATTTCTCTTGACATCGCTTATTCTGTGCTGTATTATAATAAATATCTGAATATCAGATAATCAAATATTTTAAGGAGGTCATATTTATTGATTAGAGGAACTGATTTCATTTTAAACCCGGACAAACTGGAGGAACAATTTCAATTAGTCGAAGTATCTGAATGGATTGACTACAACACCAAAGAGAAACTAGGCTTCTACTACACTGTTCTTTTTCCAAAGCTGAAATTTGAGAAAATCAAAGTTGGCGTTAAAAAATGCCAATCAGCTTGTGTCTAATGAAGAATTGGAGCAAAGAGGACAAGTGACCGTTTCATTTGAGGGACTACATACATGGGCGAGTCTTTATAATGGACGCTTATCCGTCAAAGCAGAAGCTGCCAATATCAGAAAAAGCCGGAACAAAATAGTTCCCTAAAGGGGCAGATAGTCAGTGCCGGACAACGTCATAAGGTGCTGACTATCTGCACCATTTAAGGAAACAGATATCGTTCTATCTTTACTTGATATATAAAACAACATCTTCCGAAAATCGGAGTAGAAACAAGCACATACAAAATAGGATACGAGGTGAATTTCGTGGGCAAAGCAAAACAATGTTTTGTATACAATACGAAAATCATTGAAACTCCTACTACGAAAGAAGTGTATTTCTATGAAACTCCAATTTACAGCCATTCAAATTCAGATTCAAAAACAAGTAATACACAAGCACATAAACGTAAAGTATTTGATGAAATGTCGGCTCATAAGCAATATGACAGTTTAAAGCGCAAGCAAAAACACTATGAGCAAACCCGTTGGGAGATTGCCCGTATTGTTGACTGCAATTTTGATAACAAGACCAAATTTTTAACGCTGACATTCCGAGAGAATATTCAAGACATCACTATAACCAACAAGGAATTTAAGTATTTTATACAACGATTAAATTACTATCTGTATCAAACCAAAGTCCAGACATTGAAATATATTGCAACGTGGGAGAAACAGAAACGTGGAGCAATCCACTACCATGTTATTTTCTTTAATTTTCCGTTTGTGGCAAAGGAAAAACTACAAGATTTATGGACGTATGGATTTATCAAAATAAACCGCATTGATGTAGACAGCATGGAGAACAGAGGACGTTATTTAAGCAAATATTTTGGTAAAGACCTAGAGTTAAAGGAACACAAAAAAAGGCATTTTTCAAATCTCAAAACCTTAAAATGCCAATTGAACAAAAGTTAATGCTTACAGATGATATTCTACAGGATTTAACACAAGAGAATGTCGTCTTTCAGAAAGAATATACCAGACAGGTGTATGATACAAAATCTATCATTACAAACGGCTCACCCCTTAAAGACAGCAGTGTTACATATCTGAAAATTAAAAAGGGGCGTGATTGTACTGGCTAAACTGAACGCCCCTTGAAATCCTGCAATATGAGAAAGCCATTATGTCGAGAGCAGATTCAATAAAGATATTGTATCAAGAATTAAAAAAACTGGTATACTTTTCGCTAACGGATATACAAGAACAGGTTGATATGAATAAAAAACAAGTTCTTGATTTACACAAAAAAATGTATAACTACTGGCAAGGAAAAAAAATGGTAAGTGGTACAGCTATTTACCAAAAGAGGGGGTTGAACCGCCAAAGGGAAAGCAGATTGAGAGTGTCAACGAGGAAAAATTGAATAGTAAAATCATAGAGTATTATGTCATTGAGGAATCAAAAAAGCAGGAAAAGACTTGCCCTACTTTCCTAGAAGTCTATTACATGTGGCGAAGTATTAAGGATTTAGAATTAGACGATAACTCAATCTATAAGTTTAATACTGACTGCAAACGTTTCTTTGTTGGTACAGACTTTGCTGAGATGCCTATTAATCAGATTAATGAGAACACAATAAAAGTTTTTATGTTGGAAACCATCAAGCGACTTGAATTGTGCAAAGAAACCACACGTAAGTTTTTCAGCTATATAAAAAACGTGATTAGATACGCAAGAATTGAAAAAATTATCACAGATAATCCAGTGGAATTTCTTGAGCCTAAGGACTTTACAAAACATTGTGGAGAAATTGAAGTATCTGACTGCGATAAATACTATACCGATACTGAACTTGCTATTATCTTAAAAGCCTTGCATGGATATTATAGGGGAGAACCCTTTATATATGCCGCCTTATGCCATAGAATTAGCAATGTACACGGGTATGAGGGTTAGTGAGCTATCAACCTTTGAAATGGTCTGATATCAATGATATCTGCATCAGTATCAATAAATCTGCAAAAACACAATCGGTTAAAAATGAATTTTCTGTTGGTAAGACTAAAACCAAGAAATCAAGAGCCTATCCGGTTGACGGACAGATTAATCACTTATTGGCACGCATCAAGCGAGTACAAGAAGAACATGGAATTTTATGTGAATGGATTTTCACGGATGGCAATGGAAGTTATACCCATGCAAGAAACATAACTGACTGCATGACACGGTTATGCCGGGAAAACAAATTAAACGGTGGTGGTATCACTAAGCTACGGAAAACAACCAGTTCCGACTTACAAGCTAAAGGCACACCAAAATCAGTGGTCGCAAGTATGTTAGGACATACTGACCAACTTTTCAACTAAAATGAAAAACCCCCATAAAATAGCTTCAAACCTTCGAAAAGAAAAAGAACACGCGAAACCTTTACGTCCCGAACGTAAGCAAAGCCAACCAACTTTTTCAACACCAAGCTGAAACACCCCGATATAAAATGCAATTTTCTAAAAGTAACCGGACACGATTTCAAAAAAGTATCCGGCGCCCCTGCCAAGGAACTACGGATAGAGGACTCGAACCTCTACTAACAGAGTCAGAGTCTGCTGTGCTGCCATTACACCAATCCGCATCAGTGTGATGTTCTGCATTGTTCAGCGAACAAATATTATTATACCAATTTTTAGAAAAAAAAGTCAATAGGTATTTTTGATTTTTTTTTTTCATTTTTCCGACAATATGAAAAACCGGATACTTCTTAATGAAGTATCCGGCATCATAACTACGGATAGAGGACTCGAACCTCTACTAACAGAGTCAGAGTCTGCTGTGCTGCCATTACACCAATCCGCATCAATAAGACTTTTTCTCTGCTGTCCTTAAGTTGTCCAGCGAATATTAATTATACTCGTTTGCAGAGAAAAAGTCAATAGATTTTTAAAAATATTTTTTCATAAAAAAAATTTTTTTTCTGTACCACTTTATTGATATAACCCGGCTGATAACACCAGACAGCAGCTCTCCGCGATCAGTACCGGTGCCCACCAGATAGCTTTCTCCTCCAAACACAGCTGTCAGAAATACCAGACTGATCACCAGTGCGATCAGACTTCTGGTAAGTGAGATCATCGTTGCGAATCCAGCCTTTTCCACAGAGGTAAAATATCCTCCCAGGACCACATTAAGTCCCGCAATCAGGAAATGACAGGATAAAGATACGGAACACCCGCACCGAATATACACTCAAGATGCTTCACTTTCTTTTAAGAACAATCCCACAATACTTTCTGCCCCAATATAACATACGAGTACAGCCGCCACGGAACCTGCCGCAGCTGCCACCATTCCATATTTCAAAAGCTTTTATATTTTTTCCGATTCGTTTTTTCCATAGTAGTAACTGATCAGTGGCTGGGTTCCCTGCGCAATGCCTGCCATAGACATGACAACGATCGTATTCACATATGAGATGATCGTATAACTTACCAGTGCGTATTCTCCGATGTATTTCAGGATTGCCTGATTAAAAAGAAGATAATGATTCCACTTGAGAATTCCGTCACGCCGGACGACATACCATTGCGGATCTGACGCCAGATTTCTGACGGCATCAGATGGAACTTCGAGAATCTTATTGTTCCTTTCGGTCCCAGAAAATGCCACAGATACAAGAGGATCACTGCTGCCTGCGAGATTCCCGGTAGCAAATGCCGCCCCCAGACACCTTTATGTAACACCATGACCAAAATATAATCCAGGATACAGTTCAGTACGCTCCCGGACGTTACATAGATTGTCGCAAGTTTTGGATAGCCATCCGTCTTGATCAACGTCTCAAATGAATAAGAGAGAATATATACCATGGAAAATGGTGCAATTGTTCCAATATATGTTTTCGCATAAGAGAGAATATTATCAGTTGCTCCCAGAAATCTGGCAAACGGCTCTAGAAACACTATTACAAGAATTGTGATCAGAACCGATAATGTGCAAAGCAGCACAACATTCTGGGTAAACACTTCATTTGCACGTTCTTTTTTCTCCCTGTCCCAGAAGAATCGCCACGATTGTCGAATTTCCCACCGCAAACAGGATAGAGATGGAAAACAGCCCCGTTGTAAATGGCATTGAGATATTGACGGCAGTTAATGCCACTTCTGACACTCCTCTTGCCACAAATATTCCGTCTACCATGGTATAAAGCGAGAATACCCACTGGGCAATGATCGATGGGATAATAAAACGTAAAAAATCACTTTCTTAAAGACTTTCCCTCAAGTTTCATTCATAAAACCTCATTTCTTTTTGTTCTTTTCTTTCATTTATAGTTTAAACCTTGGTATAATACTAAGGTCAAGTATCATATTTTCATATACACAGGAGGTTTTCTTATGAATATTTTAATTTTAAACGGAAGTCCACATCCAAATGGTACAACTGCACAGCTTCGTGCCGCATTCGAAGCAGGTGCACTATCTTTCCAAACAGTAATTATATTGAAGAAGCCGAAAAATCAGGCGCCTCTTTTCATAGTTCCATCGCACAAAACATATGAAGCAGTTTTACAAAATTAATGAAATATCCAAACTATACAACATCGGACCGGATTCTCTCCGCTATTATGAGAAGCTGGGACTTCTGGCTCCAAAACGCGGGAAAAAAAATAATTACCGGCTCTATACGCTTGATGACCTGTGGCGACTGAACATCATCCGCGATCTGCGTCGTCTGGGATTCCCTATGGAAAAGATCCGGGAATATATGGACAACCGAAGCGTAGAAAATACACGTAAACTACTCACGGAAGAGCTCGATGCCATCCATCAGCAAATTCAGGAATTAAACCGTCTTCAGAAAAACGTAGAAGAACGGCTGCAGACATTATCCGGTGCGGAAGACCAGGCACTGCTTAAAATCCGGCTGCAGACGTTCCCTGACCGCTATTGCCATACATTGAATACACCTTACCATACAGATGAGGAGATGGATCTTCTGGTAAAACAGTTGTTGAATAAAAATACGGAGAATCTTTATATTATCAGCAACCATAACATTGGCTCATTCCTTCCGCTTAAGGAAATCAATAACGGGCAGTATGAAAATTATTCCGGTGTATTTATCATCGATAATTACGGAGAGTATTGTCTCAGTGGCGGCACTTATCTTACATTCACCTACGCAGGGGATTACCGTCAGAATGTTACTTATATTCCAGACCTTTTAACCTATGCAGCCCGTCACGGTCTGGTTCCGGATGGACCTCTTCTGGAGCTGATCTGGGTAGACAACCATCAATCGGCAGATATCAGCGAACATATTACAGAACTTCAATTACGAGTATATCCGAAAGACTGATTTCAAATCTTTCTGTATTTGTTGTAACCGCATCTGCGGAACACATAACAATAAAAAAAACGGTCGGTATTCGCATGCTTTTATTTTTTCAGTATAGGAATACCGGCCGTTTTTTTTTTTTTCATATTTTTTCTTATGCTATAACTTTCAAGATTTACACGTAAATGCTTCCGAATTATTACATCTTCTTAATTCTTTCAATCGCTGCAACTGTATTCTCATATGTTCCAAATGCAGTCAGGCGGAAATATCCTTCTCCACTTGGTCCAAATCCTGATCCAGGAGTACCTACTACATTCGCCTTATCAAGCAGATAATCGAAGAAATCCCATGAGGTCATTCCCTTTGGTGTCTCAAGCCAGATATATGGTGCATTGACACCGCCTGATACGTTGTATCCGGCATCTTTTAAGCCTTCTTTGATGACTTTTGGCATTGTTCATGTAATAAGCAACCTGAGCGCTTAATTGTTCTTTTCCTGCGTCAGAATATACAGCCTCTCCTGCTTTCTGAATAATGTAAGATGTTCCGTTAAACTTTGTTCCGTGACGTCTTGCCCACAGAGAATGTAACATAACATCTCCTGATTTTACATCTTTTGGAATTACTGTTGCACTCAGACGCACGCCTGTAAATCCTGCATTTTTAGAAAAACTTCTGATCTCGATTGCACAGGTTCTTGCTCCGTCACATTCATAGATAGAATGCGGCACTTCTTTTTCTGAAATATATGCTTCATAAGCAGCATCATAAATGATGACTGCACTGACTTCATTTGCATAATCAACCCATTTCTGCAGCAGTTCTTTTGTAATCGTAGAACCTGTCGGGTTATTTGGGAAGCACAGATAAATGATGTCCGGTGTCTCTTTTGGAATCTCCGGTGCAAAGTTCGTCTCTTTTGTACAAGGCATATAGATGACATTGCTCCATGTTCCTGCTGCAGCATCATATGTACCTGTACGTCCTGCCATAACGTTTGTATCTACATAAACCGGATATACTGGGTCGCACACAGCGATCTTGCTGTCTTTCGAGAAGATCTCCTGAATATTACCGCAGTCTTCTTTTGCTCCGTCGGAAATGAAGATCTCATCTGCATTGATGTCGCATCCTTTTGCCTGATAATCGTTCTTAGCCATTGCACTTCTTAAGAACTCATATCCCAGATCCGGTGCATATCCGTGGAATGTCTCTGCATGTGCCATCTCGTCAACTGCTCCATGAAGAGCTTCAACGATTGCAGGTGCCAGAGGCTGTGTTACATCACCGATACTTAACTTAATAATCTCGGCTTCCGGATGTGCTGCCTGATATTCACGCTGTTTTCTTGCTACTGTTGAGAACAGATAGCTTCCTGGTAACTTCAAATAATCCTGGTTTACTTTAAACATCTTCTTACTCCTTTATCTCTGTAATGTCTATCACGCCGTCGAATACAACTTTTGCAGGGCCTGTCATAAATACATGATTCTTCTCTCTGTCCCATTCGATCTGCAAGTCTCCACCTAATAATTTTACCGTAACACGCGTATCTGTCAAGTTATTTAATATACTGGCTACGGCTACGGCACATGCTCCTGTGCCACATGCAAGTGTCTCACCCGAACCGCGTTCCCATACACGCATCTCTACTGTATTCTGTCGGTCAATGCAATGTACAAATTCTGTATTAATACGTTTTGGGAATCTCTCATGATTCTCGAATTTCGGTCCGATCTTTTCCAGATCCAGATTCCCTTTACATCATCCACATAGATGACTGTATGTGGATTTCCCATAGATACACCTGTCATATGGTATACCTGTCCATCTACTTCGATTGGCTCATCAATTACCTTTTTCATTTTCTGATATGATAGGAATCAGATCTGATTTCAGTTCCGGTTTTCCCATGTCTACTTTTACCAAGTGACACTTTCCCATCTTCTACGGTAAGATCCAGATATTTTATTCCTCCAAGTGTTTCCACGGAAATCTGTGTCTTATCGGTCAGCCCGTAATCATAGACATATTTCGCCACACAACGGATCCCATTTCCACATCTCACCGCGGGAACCGTCTGCGTTATACATCTCCATCTCAAAATCAGCTACTTCGGACGGATTGATCATGATCAGTCCATCCGATCCAATCCGAAATGTCTGTCACTGACATATCGCCACCGCCGGCGGGTTTTCTATCTTTTCTTCAAAACAGTTCACATAGACATAATCATTGCCCAGTCCCTGCATCTTTGTAAACTTCATGCATTCCTGCCTCTCTCCGTTTTTTTTATTGTCCCACATATTACTCTGCCATAATGCTCAGTACCATCTCTGCTGTTTCAACCATATTCGTCCTGCTGTCCATGCTGCTTTTTGAAGATACCTGTGTGCTTCTTCCTCCGACATATTATTACGTGTCATCAGAAGTTCACTTTTTTTTGCCTTTCTGATCGTCTCCTGCTGCTTCGGATCTCTGTTTTTCAGTTCTTTCCTTCGTTTTTTACGTCTCCGGTCCATGGATTGCAGCATCATATTCACAGTATTCAGAAGATCATATACTTTAATCGGCGTAGAAAGGCCCTACACGATTCCTTCCACATCACCACTGCTCCATTTATCCTGCGATGCGATCAGGAGCATTTCAAACGAATCCGGTAAATATTCCCGCAGCTGTGTATACATCATATCTTTCATGCGGTAACCGCAGACCACGATCCCGTTATCCACAGTATCTGCATAGTGCATAGCCTGTGCACCCTATGGTACACACACCAATTACATCCATGCCTCCTCTGACCAGCAGATTTCTGATATTTGTTGCATTATCTTTATTCGGGAATACAACAATAATCCCTGTCACTTACGCCACCTCCTGTCAGATACTCTTTTTGCGCGTTTCTGTTAAGTGCAAAATCTGTATTACAGTAAGTGCAGGTATTTTTCAAGTTCCCAGTCTGTAATCTGGATTCTGTAATCCTGATACTCAGATGTCCTTAGCTTCTATATATTTTTTGATAGGTCTTTCCTAATATCTCCTGGATAAAGGTATCCTTCTGGAATTCTATTGCTGCCTCTCTCAGACTTCCCGGCAGTTTCTCAATTCCAAAGATCTTACGTTCTTCATCCGTCATCTCATATACGTTGCGGTTTACTGCCTTCGGCGGCATCGTTCCTTCCTTGATCGTCCAGTCCTGCTGCCAGGCATACTGCCATTGCAAGATATGGGTTAGCCGACGGATCCGGGTTACGAAGTTCGACTCTTGTATACTCCCTCGTGTTCCCGGAATACGGATCAGAGGTGTACGGTTCTTTGCAGACCATGCAATATATACCGGAGCTTCAAATCCAGGGATCAGGCGCTTGTACGAGTTAACAGCGGATTCGTGATAAAAGTCAGTGCCTTCATGTGTTTCATAATTCCGCCGATAAAGCAATATGCTTCTTTGCTAAGTCCATATTCATCACTGGCATCCTGGAATACATTGATTCCGTCCTTTGATAGACATGTTCAGGTGCATACCAGAACCATTGATACCGAACTTCGGTTTTGGCATAAATGTTGCATGTAACCCATGACGTTTTGCGATCGTCTTAACTACCAGTTTAAATGTCATAATATTATCTGCTGTCTTAAAAGCTTCATCATATTTGAAATCTATCTCATGCTGTGCAGGTGCCGCCTCATGATGGGAAGATTCGATCTCAAATCCCATATCTTCCAGCGTCAGAACCATATCTCTTCTTGCATTCTCACCAAAGATCCAGAGGCCCGAGATCAAAATATCCGGCACTTTCATGTGACAGCGTGGTCGGCAATCCGTCGTCATCTGTATGGAACAGGAAGAATTCCAGCTCCGGTCCGACATTAAATTCGTATCCCATCTCTTTGCATCTTCCATTACTTTTTTCAGAATATATCTCGGATCACTTTCAAATGGCGTTCCATCTGGTTTATACACATCACAGATCAGTCTTGCAACCTTTCCTTGCTGCGGTCTCCACGGAAATATCTCAAATGTATTCAGATTCGGATACAGATACATATCGGACTCTTCCACTCTTGCAAATCCTTCTATAGATGATCCATCAAACATGATTTCATTATCCAGTGCTTTTCCAGCTGGCTTGTGGTTATCGCGATATTTTTCATGGTTCCGAAAATATCCGTAAATGCAGACGGATAAATCCTACATCCTCTTCTTCTACCATTCTTAATATATCTTCTCTTGTATAATTGTTCATTCTATCGACCTCCACTCAATACACGTCTTTCATATCATGACATCTGCATTCTATTGGCTTCTTAGATACATAGCATCTATGATCTGCTGTGCAAATGCATCTAGGTTTTCTTCCTGATCTGCTTTTAATGTAGATTTGATCGACAGTTTCTGATCGAGTACCGTCATATTTTTCATCTCTTCTAACTGTTTTACGATCTGCTTTCCTGCTGTTGCAGCCCAGGTTCCGTTATCCATAACAGCAACCGTTCTGTTCTGTACAGCCAGCGCCTTCATGTGCGCCAGCAGATTTTCGATCGGTGGAAGATGCCTCCGTTGTATGTCGGGCATGCGATCACCACATGGCTGACACGGAAGATCTCGGCGATCAGTTCTGATACATCTGTCTTGGATGCATCATAGACTGCAATATTTTTTACACCTTTTGCACCAAGCTTTGCTGCCAGTGCATCTGCTGCCTGCTCTGTATTTCCGTAAATAGAACCATAGATAATGGCAACAGCCTGGTCTTCCGGCTCGTATTTGCTCCACTTATCGTGTTTCTCAATAAAGTAATTCAGATTATTTCTCCATACCGGTCCATGAAGCGGGCAGATCATCTGAATATCCAGCCCTGCTGCTTTTTTCAGAAGTGCCTGTACCTGTATGCCATATTTTCCTACGATATTCGTGAAGTATCTTCTTGCATCATCAATCCAGTCCTTTTCGAAATCAACCTCGTCGTTGAACAGATTGCCGTTCAATGCGCCAAATGTTCCGAATGCGTCTGCAGAGAACAGGATCTTCTCCGAATCTTCATAAGAAACCATAACCTCCGGCGAGTGAACCATCGGTGCCATCACAAAATGAAGGGTATGATTTCCAAGTTCCAGCGTGTCGCCTTCTTTTACCACAACCTGTCTGCCTTCCAGATCTGCATCAAAGAACTGGCTGATCATCTGCATGGTTTTTACATATCCAACTACTTTTGTCTCTGGATATAACTCCAGAATTCTCTGGATATTGGCACAATGATCCGGTTCCATATGCTGTACGACAAGGTAATCTAATTTCCCGCCGTTTAATGCATAAGCCACATTTTCGATAAACTGCATGGATGCAGATGCATCTACAGTATCCATCAGAGTATTCTTCTCGTCTTTAATTAGATAAGCATTATAAGATACCCCTCTCGGAACCGGAAATAAATTCTCGAATAAGTTTAATCTTCTGTCATTTGCGCCCACCCAGATCATATGATCTGTTACATTTCTTGTACATTTCATAGTTCATTCCTCCTCGTCACATAATATCACATTTTTTACCACATTAACGCACTTTTTTTAGAATTTACGCATTATTTTTAATACAATTTTTCCAGTATTCCGATTTTCTTTTTTGTGTTATAATCTAACAATATGAAAAGAATATCTGACCGGCTTTCGGAGAAAGGAGCAACATTGAAAAAAACAGCAAAAACCGACAATTCATCTGACCCTAAGACTTTATGCTATAATATTCTTTCTACTATCTGTATCCTGACACTGGCAACGGTTCTGGCTTTCTCATTTTTTTCATATTACCAGAAGCGATCCTGCCAATATTGCACTTATTTATATTCTTGCTCTTATGATATCATTGCCAGAATTACCAGTGGATATTTTTTTTGGTATTATTTCTGCTTTTTTTTGTGTTATATTCATCAACTGGTGTTTTTTACATATCCTTATTTTAAAGTTAATTTTCAGATCAGCGGATATCCTGTAACATTTGTATTTCTGCTTTCCATTTCACTGATCGTATCCACATTGACAACACAGTTAAAGAAACAGGACAAAATGATTCTGGAAAGAGAGCGTGCGATCAATGAGGCAGACAAAGAACGGATACGTGCAAATCTTCTGCGGGCTATTTCGCACGATCTGCGAACACCGCTTACTTCTATTATAGGATCTTCTGATTCTTTTTTAGAAAATTATCAGCCCTGACCGATCCGAAAAAGCAAAGTCTTGTATCGTCTATTAACGAGGATTCACACTGGCTTTTGAACATGGTAGAAAATCTGTTGTCCATTACCCGGATCCAGGGAGATACCGGAAGAGTCCGAAAAGAAGATGAACTGGTAGAAGAAGTAGTATCTGAAGCGATCACCCGTATAAAAAAGCGGATTCCGGATATTGAGATTCACGTAACTGCGCCCGATAACATACTGATCATTCCAATGGATCCTCTGCTGATTGAGCAGGTGCTTATGAACCTTATAGAAAATGCTTTTTGTCCATTCCGAAACTAACCGGCCGGTTGAGTTGCAAATATCAGAAGAATCTGATACTCTTACATTCCATGTCATTGATTACGGAAAGGGAATTGATGAACAGACCATTCCTCTGATATTAAAGGGGAATATCATGTTCCCAAAACATCGGATACACACCGTGGTATGGGAATCGGCCTCTCCATCTGTAATACGATCGTCCAGGCTCATGGCGGACAGATTTCCGCTCATAACCATGCACATGGTGCGGAATTTTTATTCACACTACCGAAAGGGGATATTTAATTATGATTGACAATTATTCCATTCTGATTATAGAAGATGAAAAAAACATACTGGATTTTTGGCAAGAACTTTAAGATGGTTACAAAAACAAGACCTTTAAACCGGACAATCCGGACTTTTATCATCAAAACCGGATCTTATCCTGGATCTCGGTCTCCCGGATAATGGCAATGACATCTTTCATCCGTCCGGAAATGGACAAGCTGTCCGATCATCTCCCAATGCCGCTTTGGATCTCGGTGCCGATGATTCATTAAAAAAACCTTTCGGTACGTCCGAACTACTGGATATCCGAACTTCTCTGCGTCACAGTAATATGGATGGCAATGACATCTTTTTATCCGGCCATCCGAAAAGGGGACTGAATTTTGAAAAAGAATATGTTCCTGGATGGTTCCTAAAAGAAATACATCGACTCCGGTTGAATACAAGATTGTAGCCTATCTTTCAAAAAGAACTCCGGATAAAGTTGCCTATTTGGATCTCGGACAAAATGTATGGGGACCGACGGATTACATTACAAAACGTATCGGTACGTCCGTAAACATGGCTAATATCCGGCGGAAGATTGAACGCAATCCATCCCAGCCACAGTTCTTATTCACCGAGGTCGGTGTCGACTACCGGCGTGAAGATGAAAATGAGATGTAATGGACTCTTCCAATTCTTCACATTTTACATTCCAGATATGTTATATAAAGTGAAGTGGCATATCGTAAAAAGAAAATATTCTCTTCAAAAAAAAGGTGCATGCATCCGATTGTTTTTTGTTACTTTTTTTCTTCTGTTTTAATTTTGAATGAAGTTCTGAAAAGAATTTTACACATGCCATACGGTCTTCGTAATCTGCATCTGCAATCTTTCTTTTGTCTGAATGTAATCTTTTACATCCAGAAGTGTCATGAACCAGTCTTTCTGGATCAGTTCTGCGTGAATCTCAAGAAGTGTACGCACATCACCGATTTTCAGCATCTCAGGGCTGATAATGAAGTCTACCCACTTACGGATGTCTTTGTCATTGATATAGTAATCTGCTGCCACATAGTCTGATTTTGCATAGTGCTCGATTACCTGGTCGCTGCTCTCTCCGAAGATATAAATATTCTCGTCCCCGACAAGCTGATGGATTTCTACATTTGCACCGTCCTCTGTTCCAAGCGTTACAGCACCGTTCAACATGAACTTCATGTTACCTGTTCCACTTGCTTCTTTTAGATGCCAGTGAAATCTGCTCAGATACTTCGCATGCCGGGATCAGTTTCTCTGCCATTGTCACATTGTAGTTCTCTACCATAACAACCTGCAGGTACGGTGCCACTTCCGGATCATTCTTGAGCAGTTCCTGTAAGCACAGGATTACATGAATGATGTCCTTTTGCAATAATGTAAGCAGGTGCTGCCTTGGCACCGAAGATCATTGTAATCGGTCTCTTTGGTTTATTTCCGGCTTTGATATCCAGATATTTGTAAATGATATACAGGACATTCATCTGCTGTCTCTTATACTCATGGAGACGTTTGATCTGAATATCGAAGATTGCGTTGTCGTTCAGTACAACTCCGGATTCTTTTTTCCAGATATTCTTTTAATGCTGTCTTATTCTGCTGCTTAACATCCAGAAGCTCGTTCAGTGCTTCTTCATTGTTATCGATCTGTGCAAGAAGTCCTTCCAGTTTGAAGCATCTTTACGGAACTCACCGACTCCGTATTTATCCATCCATTCTACCAGTTTCTTATCACAGTGCATCAGCCATCTTCTGAATGTGATACCATTGGTCTTATTGTTGAATTTCTCCGGATAAATGTCATAGAATGGCTTCAATTCTACATTTTTCAGGATTTCTGTGTGAAGTGCTGCAACACCATTGACACTGAATCCGTAATGCATATCCATTCTTGCCATGTGTACACGGTTCCACTCGTCGATGATCTGCACATCTTTGTTATCATATTTTGCTGCCACTCTTGCTGCCAGTTCACGGATGATCGGCATTAAGTGCGGAACAACTGCCTCCAGATAGTCGATCGGCCATTTCTCCAGTGCTTCTGCAAGGATCGTATGGTTCGTGTATGCACAGGTATTTGTCACGATCTCAATTGCTTTATCCATAGAGATTCCTCTTGCTGTCAAAAGACGGATCAGCTCCGGAATTACCATAGACGGATGTGTATCGTTGATCTGGATTACAACGTGTTTGTCAAGTTCTTCCAGTGAATAGCCTTTTCTTCACATTCTTTTAAAATGAACTGTGCACCATTACTTAACCATGAAATACTGCTGATAGATACGAAGCAGTTCGCCCTGTTTGTCACTGTCGTCCGGATAGAGAAACAGCGTCAGGTTCTCACGGATATCATTTTTGTCAAATGAGATTCCGTCGCCTACGATATTTTCATTTACAGATTCGAATCGAATAAGTGAAGTTTGTTGGTTCCATTTTCATATCCGGTTACATCAATATCGTATAATTTTGAATGCAGGCTGAAATCTTTGAATGGTACATCGAATCCGATTCCTGTATCAGTAAGCCAGCTTGTATTCTGAATCCATGGGTTTGGAGTCTCTTTCTGTTTGTGATTTTCAAATACCTGTTTGAACAGTCCAAGATGATAGTTCAGTCCGATTCCGTCTCCTTCCAGACCGAGTGTTGCGATGGAATCCAGAAAGCAGGCTGCCAATCGGCCAAGTCCACCATTTCCAAGAGACGGTTCCGGTTCAACTTCTTCGATCTCGCAGATGTCTTTTTCCATTTGCTGCAAGAAGTTCTCTTACTTCATCGTATACGCCAAGGTTGATCAGGTTGTTGGATAACAGTTTTCCGATCAGGAATTCTGCTGATATATAATATATTTTCTTCCTTTTTCGGAAATATTTCTTCCTTTATCTGCTGCAGCTTCTTTTACTGTGTGTAAGAAGTGCTGCGTAAATCTCTTCATTTGCCGCATCTTTGATTGCTTTGCCAAGTGTCTGCTGTAATTTTTCTGCTAATTAACCTTGAATCTGAGAAATTCATAATTAACCTCCTGAATCTGTGTGTCGCATGATTGTTTTTAATATTGATCTGAATCTTTGTTTCATCAGTTTTCTTTTTTGTTTTACACTGATATTATAATAGATTATACATTTTATCTCTTGCATCATAGTCGTAAAAAGTAATACAATACTATCAAATATACAACTTTTCGATCATCCCAATTACTTCAGAAAGGACTTATACACATCCATGAACACACTTACCTATGAAAACCTCCATGAAAAAAAAAACACGTCAGCTTCCAGTTTCCATACAATACCTATCTGTGCTCCATCCCGCTGGACTTCACACAGGTTCCGCTTCACTGGCATAACGACGTGGAGATCATTGTAATAAAAAAGGCTGCGGTATCATTTCTGTTGATACCAAGCCCAGAGTTGTAAAAGTTTACGACATCATCCTTGTCCGTCCGGGTCAGCTTCACTCCATCTCCCAGCATGGGAAAAGACTGTATGGAATATGAAAATATCCTGTTCCAGACCAGTCTTTTATATTCTGCTGATTCCGATCCCCGGACAGTTGGATATTTCCAGCCATATTTTTCACTGGAATATGAACTTCCATGGCTCTTTGACGATACCTGTTTCTTCCATGAAGCACTTTCTTCCTGTATTGATACGATCGATGATCTCTGCAGCAAAAAACCTGATTATTACGAATTATCGGTAAAAGGACATCTGTTTCATTTCTTTTTACCTATTATTCTCTTCTCCAGGGAGCACCGGTCACTTTCAACCGGGATAAATCTCTGGATAAGGTAAAACAGATCGTGTCCTACATTGAATCACATTATACAGAACCGATTACCGTTCAAAGTACCGCTGATTATCTGGGCTTTTCCGAATCTCATTTTATGAAATTCTTCAAGCAGCATCTGCACACAACATTCACCAGCTATCTGAATGGCTACCGGCTTACCATTGCCGCCAGGCTTCTGCTCACGGAAGATGACAGCATCCTGTCCATCTCGGAACGCACAGGATTCAATAACCTGTCCTATTTTAACCGGCTGTTCAAAAAAGAATATCAGATGTCACCAAGAGCATACAGGAATCGCTAAATAACCAGTAATATAAGAAAAGGGGCCGCATATAAGCGGCCTTTTATGAAATCCTACTCAACCTCTTCCGGTTCCATACTTCTCATATGTTCCCCGTCTTTTTAATCTCATATTTCTGATTATATTCATTCAGATATGTTTTATATTCAGAACTGTCAGAAGGATATACCTTCGAATCATGGATATGTGTATCCATATTCTCTTTGCCACTGTTCATAAGTGCAACCATCGCACTTGCACAGTGAGCTGCAATACGGTTAAAACTGTTCAGGATATCCGTAAATACAGTTCCTTCTTCCAGACCACATCTACCACTGCTCATACGTTCCACATGACGCATCTTCAGTTCATCACAAAGTGTTGTAATAACCATACCAAGCGGTGCTACTCTCTGCGCCATCTCTTTATCATTCTCAAGGAATGCCTTGCATGTAAGATTGATTTCTTCACGTACTGCTTCCATAACAACATTCAGTTCGTCCCAGGCATCTTCTGAGAACTGTGTCTTATTCTCATGCATATCACTGGACATATATGCAATATAAGAAGCATGATCTCCGATACGTTCAAAGTCATTGATCGTATGCAGATAAAGTGATGCCTGCCTTGTCTGGGCACTGTTCATCTCATGCTTTGTCAGCTTGATCAGATAATCTCCCAGGCGGCTTTCATATTTGTCGATCAGGTCTTCTTTTCTCTGAACCTTGTCAAACTTGCTCTGCTGATACTCATTCAGAAGGTTCATTGCACGGTTGACATTCTTACGAAGCTTCTTCGCCATGCCACTCATTGCTCTGTGACACTGTCCAATAGCAAGTGCCGGATAATTCAGAAGACGTTCTTCCAGAAGATCAAAGTCTGCTTCATCTTCCAGTTCCTCTGCACTGTCTTTTACCAACAGACATACCAGTTTTTTCAAGTTTGTTAATGAACGGAAACAGAATACATACCGTTACCAGACGGAATACCGTGTTCCATAATGCAATTGCTACCGGCGACATGATATTGTCCATAAAATCAAAATGAACAAATGCATTGATCGTATAGAATGCAATCGACCAGATCAGCATTCCAAAGGTATCATTCAATAAGTACACAAGAGCTGTTCTCTTACCATTCTTGTTAGCTCCGATTGCTGAGATCAGAACCGGACATGCAGCACCGACACCAATACCAAGAACGATTGGAAACGCACTGGCGAATGTCAGGATGCCTGTTACAGATAACGCCTGCAGCACACCGACTGTTGCAGATGCACTCTGCAGCACTGCGGTAAATGCAATACCTACCAGAATACCGGCGATCGGATTCGAGAACATCGTCAGCATATCAATAAATACTTTACTCTCTCTTAATGGTGTAACCGCACCACTCATTGTCTGCATACCTGTCATCAGAATTGCAAAACCAAGCATGATATTACCGATGTTCTTGTGTGTCGTTCTTTTACAGATCATCCGCATGATCGTACCAATTACCGCCACGACAGCCGCTATCGTTGCAGAAGATAAAATCTTTGCAATACCATTCGATCCGTCAATATAGGAAAGACATAAGATCCAACCTGTAATACTGGTTCCGATATTAGCTCCCATGATAATACCGATGGCCTGTTTCAGTTTCATCATACCTGAGTTAACAAAACCAATGACCATAACCGTCGTCGCAGAAGACGACTGGATCACACTGGTAACACCAGTACCAAGTGCTACTCCTTTGAGCGGTGTGTTTGTCATTCGATACAGGAAAGCTTCCAGCTTATTTCCGGCAACCATTTTCAGGCCGTCGCCCATCAGGGACATTCCGAACAGGAACAAAGCGACTCCACTTAACAATGACAATACCATAGAAAATATTTCCATAATTTTCTCCTTTGTTGTCAGCTTATTTTACGCTTACTTAACATTCTTTTTAAAATATTCTTAACCTTTTTTTTCTTATTATGTCACGTTAAACGTTTGATTACAATCGTATATTTACCGGAAATTGTATTTTTTCACATCACGTAGAAAAATGAATCCCGTCAATTCCTTTTTTTTCATCAATTTATCCAAAAATTACGTTCTGATTTTATAATTCTTACCTTGCACTCAGACTGAGAATAAGCTATCATTTTGTCTATATGGGTAAATGTTTATACGGAGGAATATATTTGTGAGAAAAAAAGGAACAGGAACACCTGATACAGACCGTCTATCCGGGTTCTATTGCTGAAGAACTGGAAATCGAACCCGGCGATGTACTGTTAAAATAAACGGACAGAAAATTGAGGATGTCTTTGATTATCGTTATCTGATGAAAGATGAATATGTCGAAGTCCTGATCCGCAAGCCGTCCGGGGAAGAATGGCTGTTGGAGATCGATAAAGAGTACGACGATGAACTTGGAGTTGAATTCGAGAATGGACTGATGAGTGAATACCGCTCCTGCAGTAATAAATGTATGTTCTGCTTCATCGACCAGATGCCTCCGGGCATGCGTGAAACGCTGTATCTTAAGGATGATGACTCCCGCCTTTCCTTTCTGCACGGAAATTATATCACCATGACAAATATGAAGCAGGCAGATATTGACCGCATCATCCATATGCAGCTCGCACCGATCAATATCTCTGTACAGACAACCAATCCAGAGCTGCGCTGCAAGATGCTGCACAATCGGTTTGCAGGAGAAAAGCTAAAATTTCTGCAGGATCTGTATGAAGCACATATTGAGATGAACGGTCAGATCGTTTTATGTAAAGGCGTAAATGACAAAGATGAATTAAAACGTTCTATTGAGGATCTTTCCAGCTATCTTCCTTTTATGAGAAGTGTATCCGTTGTACCTGCCGGACTTACAAAATACCGTGAAGGTCTCTATCCGCTGGAACTCTTTTCAAAAGAAGAAGCCGGTGAAGTCATTGATATGATTGAAAGTTATCAGCCAAAATTCTATGAAGAATATGGTCTGCACTTCATACAGGCAAGTGATGAATGGTATATTTTAGCGGAGCGTGATTTCCCGGAGGAGGAACGCTACGATGGCTATATCCAGCTGGAAAACGGTGTCGGTATGATGCGCCTTTTAAAGACAGAATTCCATGACGCTCTGGAAGTTCTGAAGCAGAATGACAACTATGAGACCTGGAAAAATGAGACCTGCCGTACACTTACCATTGCAACAGGCAAGCTTGCCTACAGTACCCTTGCCGGATTCGCAGAGGAGATCATGAAAGCATTTCCATATATTAAGATCAATGTATTTGCGATCCGCAATGATTTCTTTGGCGAGACTGTTACCGTATCCGGTCTGATCACCGGTCAGGATCTCAAAGCCCAGCTTCTGGAAAAGAAAGCCTCCGGCACCGATCTTGGTGACACACTTCTTATCACATGCAATATGTTAAGAAGCGGCGAACAGGTATTTCTGGACGATATGACGGTACAGGAACTGGAAGATGCATTAGATATGACTCTGGTCGCCGTAGAAAACCAGGGACAGGAACTTATCGAAGCCATGCTCAATCATCACTATACAATGCAGCGTGACAATGATACAGACAGTTTTGTATACGTAAAAGGTTATAACTCATAGCACAAACGAAAACATACTTTCATTAGCAGGATTAAATTTTTCAGACAACACCAACAAAGAAAAAAATACCGCAGCTTTTTCAAAATTTGAAAGCTGCGGTATTTTTTTCCATTATGCCGGATTTACATGAATCATAATATGCTTTGTATTCGGAAACTTCTTTTCTACATTGTCGTGCACATCCTCTGCAATTGCATGCGCATCTTTCAACGAAAGTGTTCCATCTACTGCAATCTCTGCATCGATATACACCTTGTTGCCGAACATTCTCGTTCTTAACAGATCCAGTCTTTCTACTCCCCGGCTCTTTCTGATATAGTCTGCCAGTTTCTCTTCATATTCTTCACTGCATGAAGTATCCAGCATCTTATCCAGTGCATCTTTGAAAATATCAAATGCTACTTTCAGGATAAAAATACAGATAACTACACTTGCCAGCGGATCCAGCACAGGAAATCCAAGCATTGCACCACCTATACCAATCAGTGAACCAACGGAAGAGAATGCATCGGATCTGTGATGCCATGCATCTGCCATGAATGCTGCGGAATCTAGAATCTTCGCATAATGTCTGGTATACCAGAACATCCCCTCTTTTGTAAGAATCGACACGATAGCTGCCACAAGTGCGATCGTTCCCGGTGCCTGCAAATGACTGTAATCACCGGCTATGATCGTCTTCACACCACTCATTCCAATACCAATACCCGTTGCAAGAAGAATGGCTGCAAGCACCATCGATGCTACACATTCCAATCTGTCATGACCGTATGGATGTTCGCTGTCCGCCGATTTCTTAGATAATTTTACCCCGAGAAATGCAATGAATGTGGCAAACACATCCGATAATGAATGAACCGCATCGGATATCATGGCTCCCGAATGTCCGATAATTCCTGCCAGCAGTTTGAACGCTGTCAGAATGACATTTCCAAGAATTCCCACGGTTGATAAATGATTGATCATTTTCTGTTCATTTAATTGTTGTTTTTGACTTGTCATAAGATAACCTCCATTTTTAATAATGTCATGTCTCCTATGGCACCTAAGGTAAGACTACTGTTCCTCCGTATTCTATTTACAAGACTGCTTTTTTGCAAAAAAATACACCTGTGGAACTTTCTACTTACTGTCCCACAGATGTATGATATATCGTCTCATCTGCTGCCGGTAATCGACCGGCCCGGCATGCACATCATTTTTCTCGATTTTATTCTTATAAAAAATGAATGTAGCCTGATCAGTTTGTACTGTTATCCCTTATCCGTATTGGATATATTCAGTGCAAAGAGATTTTATATATAATATTCGATTTTCATGAAAAAGTCAACTGCTTTTTTTTTCAGGTTTTAACATTTCAGTAAAAATAATAATTTTCTGATTTCTTTAAGGAATTTAACATATTTTAGACATATTTGTTTTTTATAATAAACTCAGATAGTTGAAGAGACAAATTCAACTATCTCCCCCCTCATAAAGTAGCACACCGGGAGTATAATTCATTAACTATTTAATATAGTCGTCAACTATTCGGGCCGGAAGGTTTGGCGGCGTTCGTCTTCGTTTTCAGCAAAAAATGCTTGTTTCAAAACAATGCTATAATAAAGGGCAACAAAATGAATAGCTTATCAAAACTGAAGAATGTTTCAAAGAATATGAAAGGAAAATATCTTTTACAAGTTTCATTTGATTTCTTATCATGATAGTCTCAGCCTTTTTATCCCACCTATAACAAATCATCCTGAATATCTTCCTCCAGCATCCGTATCCCCGCAACACTGGTCACCGGCAGCGAGAACACAATCGTACGTTCTTTGCTGTCGAGACCGGCCTGCTCCATGATTGCTTTCATGATCTGATTCTTCTCTCTGCTCTTCGTTACGATCAGAATGACTTCTTTTTCTTCCACCAGTGACACCCCGAGATACTTTTTTGCAAGTTCCATCCCGGTTCCTTTTGCATGGATCACAGTTCCGCCTCCGGCCTTTGCTGACCTTGCCGCATCCATGACCGTGTCGATATATCCCTGATTTGCGATTGCTACCAGAAGTTCATAATCTGTATCTTTCATCGAAGTCTCCTCCTCTTTTTCAAATTCCTGTTCATTTACAAGAAACTGCAGTGTCTTTCTTCCGCCCACGCTGCTAAGCGGCACAATGAACGATACCCCTGTCCCCCGGTACATCGATCAGCATCTTCGTGATCAGTCCCCGGCGCAGCTTTTTCCACGTCTCTCCTGTTACGATTGCAAGAAATAACAACTTTTCCGATTCTTCCAGGCCGAAATAATCCAGCACTTCACTCTGTGCCGTCCCCCTTCCGATCGTTTCCAGAAATACAGGAAGTCCGTACTCTTTAAAAAATGTTCGGAAATCTTTTCGTTTGTTTCTGTTCGTGATGGTCACCATCATATATACCTTACTCATAAATTCTCCCTTACAACTCTATGATATCCGCATCCCCATATGCCTCCAGCGGTAATACCTTTAACAGGCTGCGCGAGCATCTCTTCTTTATCCTTCTTACGCTCCTGATACTGATACACCACACCCAGGATTTGTATCGTGATAAGCGGTGTCATTGCTACCATTGCTACCACTCCAAATGCATCCGTTACCACATTTCCGCCAACGGCTTCACATGCTCCTGTGCAAACGGAAGTAAGAAGGTTGCTGTCATCGGTCCGGATGCAACACCGCCGGAGTCAAATGCGATCGCCGTAAATATCTTTCGGCACAGAATATCGTCAAGAACCAGTGCCAGTGCATATCCCGGAACCAGGAACCACAAAATCGAGATACCTGTCACTACACGTATCATCGCAAGTCCAAGGGAAAATGCAACGCCAAGCGACAGACTATATCCCATTGCTTTTCCCGGTATCGCCCCAGAGGTCAGCTCTTCTACCTGTTCCATCAGCACATATACCGCCGGCTCTGCCTTTACGATAAAGTAACCGATCAGCATACCGATCGGGATGATCACCCAGCGGTAAGGAAGCCCTGCGATCACCTGTCCCAAATAATTACCTACCGGCATAAATCCTACATTTACCCCTGTCAGGAATAATACCAGTCCAATGTATGTATACAGGATACCGACCAAAATTTTGATCAGCGTTTTCTTTTTTTTTAATTTCAGGGATACCACCTGAAAGAATGTGAAGAACAGAATAATCGGAAGCAGTGAGCCACCGATTTCTTTCATATAATGTGGGATTCCGGACTCGAATAATTTCCATAATGCTACAGATGTCTCTGCATCCGGTATTACAGTCTCGGAATAGCTGCCACCCTGTGGATGATAGATAATACCAAGAAGCAATACCGCCAGCACCGGGCCGATCGAACACAACGATACCAGACCGAAACTGTCCGTCTCTGCGTATTTATCACTACGTACCGCAGAGAATCCGATTCCCAGTGCCATGATAAACGGTACCGTCATCGGTCCGGTTGTCACACCACCCGAATCAAATGCAATCGCCAGAAAATCCTTCGATACAAAAAAAGTCAGGATGAACACCACCGGATAAAAGATCAACAGCATATAGGACAGCGGTTTTGAAAATAACATACGCAATACAGCGGCCACCAGAAAAATTCCGACTCCCACGGCAACCGCCAGGAATCAGTGTCATATTTGATACCGAAGGTACCTGCCCGGCCAGCACCTGCAGATCCGGTTCCGATATTGTGATGATAAATCCAAGTACAAAACACAACCCGATGATCATAAGTCGCCTTTTTTGACTGTGCGATCCGGGTTCCGATCCGTTCTCCCATTGGTGTCATCGACATCTCCGCCCCCAGTGTGAAGAACATCATTCCCACCACCAGAAGGATCGCTCCAATAATAAAGCCATCAGAATGCCCGGCGGCACCGGTGCGATCGTAAAGCTTAATATCAATACGATCGCGATGATCGGTACCACCGCTTCCAATGACTCTTTTAATTTCTCTGATAATTTTGTCCGATATAAATTCAATAAATATTCATGCCTTTCTGTGTTAATTATTCTACAATTTTCTGACTATTCAATATATTCTTTATATTATCACAGAATTCCAATCCTATCTATTTTTCTACTGTTAAGATCTTGCTAAGAACGCTTACTCTGTAACCATATCCTTAGCAAATAATGCAGCTCCCAGTGCTCCACAAAGCTGAGCCTTGTCACTGATCACCAGCTTTGTTCCAAGCTTCTCTTCCAGTGTCTTTACCAGGCCCTTATTCTTAGAAACACCACCGGTCATCATATAGCGTTCCTCGCCGCCGACACGTTTTGCCAGTGCTGCTGTCTTGGACGCAACAGCCTTATTCAGTCCATGTACGATATCATCTGTTGCCTTATTCTGGGCGATCAGTGAAATAACTTCTGATTCTGCAAATACTGAACACATACTGGAAATTGTAATATCTTCCTTATATGACAGACCTGCCTTTCCCATATCGTCCAGACTCATTTCCATGGTACGTGCCATCATTTCCAGGAATCGTCCCGGTACCTGCCGCACATTTATCATTCATGACAAAGTTTGCAACTGCACCATTCTCATCAAGACGGATGACCTTACTATCCTGTCCGCCGATATCAATGACTGTACGGACTTCCGGATTCAGGAAGTGTGCACCTCTGGCATGACAGGTAATCTCCGTAATACTTTTATCACCATCAGAAATGGCCGTTCTTCCGTATCCGGTTGTAACCATTGCATCGATGTCTTCTCTCTGAAGTCCCGCATCCTTCAGTGCTTCTTCCAGTGCACGCTCTGCTCCGATTGCTGCTCCCGCACCTGTCGGCAGGATGATCCCTGTCACGATATTTTGGTCTTTATCAAGAATTACTACATCTGTACTTGTTGATCCGCTGTCTATTCCGGCAGAAATATCCTTTTCCCATCTTCAGTTCCTTCCCTTCCAGTTCTTCCATATTCATGCTCTCTGCAAATGCTTCTAATCTTGTCAGAAGCTGTCCGCTGCTCTGTACGGTATAATCCGATTCGATCTTCAAAAGTGGTACGGTCACATTCTGTTTGATCTGTGCGTATTCAAAACTGTAAAAATCGCAGAATTTCACGGTATGATAAATAATCCCCTTTAATCCCGGGTCATTGTATAATCTCTTTCTTCCACTGTGATCCATCATACGCATACATGGAATCTGTCCGAGAAGTTCTTTCGCATACCATACCATCAGTTCATCAAATTCCAATTCTCTTTGGCGGCTCTGTCTCGCCCACCGAACGGTTGTTGACACAGGTATCATTTTCCACCGGATACGGCATACTCTTCTGCACCATATCAAAAAGTTCATTTCCCATACGTGCACCCAGCACACTGATATGCGGCTTTACAATGTGTTCCGGCTTCTTGAATGCCTGACGGAACTTTTTTTCTTCATCAAATGTTGTGCCTTTATATTCTCCATATGCTTTCGCAAGACCTTTTAACTGCACTGCTGTACGTTCTCTGCTGCACTCTGCATCACAATGAAGCACATCGATCATATATAAGAAATCCAGTTTTCCACTGTCTTCCAGAATATCATAGACACTCCGGATCGTATCACAACAGTTGACCAGCACCAGTTCCTTTACCTTTCCGCTCATCACAGCTTCCAGAAGAGCCTTGCCGAATCCGCAGATGTTTCGGATGCGCTATCTGATCCGCATGGTCAAAGCCCTGCGGCATCTCATTCAGGTTCTGACATTCCCCGCCGAACGCTTCTAAGAGTTCGATTGGGGTATATTTACAGACATAATATGTTTTATTCATCGTGCGATTCCTCCTGTCTGTCCGTATTTTCATCCGTTTCTGTATTCAGCATCTCTAAGAATGCCCCGAGTCTGGTAGATGTCTGCCCTTCTCCGCCATGACTTCTGTCGCATCCATCGCCGTCCAGGATCAGAAGCGGGATTCCCTGTTCTTCGAATTTGCGCTTGGCAAGCTGTGCTGCTCCAAGGGTATGCTTACATCCCCAGTGTCCGAACCAAACAACACCGTCTGCTCCTGTCTCCTTTGCATGACGGATTCCTGCTTCGATTCTTCTGATCGCACTTCCATTTAATGCATGATACACCATACGTCTCGCCATCGCTTCATAAGGCTTCTCCGGATCAAAATCCGGCTCACAGACACGGCTCAGTTCACATCCAACGATCTGCGCTTTTTTCCTGAAAGCAAAGTTCATTCTTCACCGCATCTGACCAGAACGGAATGGTGTGCATCCAGTAAATCTTCTTTCCCTTTTTTGCCGGGGCCTTCTTCACATCGTTCAGGAGACGGTCCACATACGTTTCCTCTTCTTCTGTTCCCAACAGCAGATTATTTGTCATACCTGCATAGAGTGGCGTAACAAGGTCTGCAGGAATATATCTGTCCGCACTTTCCTTTTCATACTGTGCGAATTTTTCCAGCGTCCGCTTGCTTCTTCTCAGTCGTTCTGTTAATGTCTCATCTGTAATCTTTTTGCCTGTGCATTCTTCTATAAAGTCTTTCAGTTTACGAAGTTGGTCTGCCACATACTGTACATTGTCTTCGTTCTGCTGCATCGGCACATCGATAGCAAAGATCGGTACATCATACATCTTTGCCAGCTTCTTAAATGTCAGAAGGTTTGCATCACAGGTCAGGATTCGTGTATACAATACACTTTGGTTTCGGAAGTACTTTCTTCTGCGCCGCTCCGATAAATGTCTTGTGATAACTGCAAAGTGTCTCGGATATGCCCGTATTCTCCGCCTGCTGTAAAAATGCTCTTTCTGCCTTAGATGCAGAAAGATAGCAGGAAAAATCCTTCTACATTGTATGGATGTAATCCTGCTTCCTGCAAAATTTCGCAAGGAGTAAAGATGCTGACAATTGCACTTTCTTCCGGACGTTCCAAAGGTCTTATCATCGTATCCATCATAAGTCTTGCCAGATACCGGTCTGCCGGCATCAGTCTTTTTTGTCTGGGCAAACCGGAACTTCAGATTCTGTGCCTTCCATCCGGTCTTTAAAAAGCCATCTGGCTCTGTCCGGATCCTCATTACTCCATTTTTCTATATAATTTCCATATGTTTCTATGATCTTCATGTTCTCGTCCTCGTCTTACCCTGTTGTCTGTTTCCATTTTTCTTCCTTATTCAAGTATAAAAAACATTTAACATCATACTCTTCTTTTTATAAAATGCAAATATACAGCAGCAATTTTCCGCAAATCTGCTGCTGTATATAGATATCAACATATACTACCTTGTATTATTTTTTGTTTTTTTTTTCCTGTACAAGCACTAACACGAATCCGGCTATTCCAATCAGTGACAATACTTTTCCTGTTGTTGTTCCCGGTGCATGATAGATGATCTTCACTTCATGGTTACCACTTTCAATCTTACACCCCAGAAATGCCGTATTTACTTTTTGTATCTCTGTTTCTTTTCCGTCAATATAAATCTTAAAATGTTTATCATAAAGGGATGGACGTAATATACCATCCATCTTTCTTTACATGAATTGTCCCCTGGATCACGTTATCTTCTGTCTGCTTTTTGTCCACCTGGATTTCTGACTGATACAACAATTCTGACCGTTCCGGCAGACTGCCGAGATATGCCTGTACATGCCTTAATCGATATTTCCCTTTGCCAAATGTCACAGAAATATTATCCTCTCCATCCTTTAACGGCACTGCATAGGTAAATGTCTTATTTTCATTATAATATACATGATCTTTCGCGCTTAGTTTGTTACGGATTCCGTTGATCCAGACTGCCACATCCTTATTCGGATGTGCGTTGTCCACCGGAATCTTAAAAAAAAAGAATCTGTTTCTGCCCCTCTTGCTGTATCGTTTTCTGCTCCGCTCCACCTGTAGTTCTATTATTAGCCATTTTCAGACTAACCGGCTCATAGGCTGTCATTATGTTCTGATCTGAAGATTCCGTATGTTCTCCAACAACCGCATATTCCAGAAATGCCGTCTGATTATATGGAAATGCAAGTTTCTTATATTCCTCTTCCGTCATCACACGATCTGTTGCATACATGACCGGTGCTGCGTCTTTATTCTGATATATACCGGTTGTGCCGCATTTCTTAACCAGAGTATATCCTGGCACATCCGAATCTGATACGATATACCGCACTCCCATCATCCGTTGAAATACCGGATTTTTTTCGAAACAGACTGCATCATCCCATTGCGGAACGGTTCTTCCAGTCGAATGTCTTCTGACGGAATGTATGATAGTCGGATTGTATGCCGATGAATAGATGGAAGTAATATTCTGCTCCACATCCCAGATCCGGTTTAAATCTGCTGCATTTTCATCATCACTTCCCTTCTGTTCTGTACGGTAATATCCATCATCTTTTAATGCTTCTTTTTACGGCCTGTCTGTTCTGTTCTCCTGTAACATCCCGGTACAGTTTGCGGCTGACATATCTGTCCGGCTTCATCTGATAAAAAGTGTTCATCGTGACTGCCAGACATATCACCGACGGCAGAGCCAGCATCAGAATCTCTTTCGTCTCTTTGTGGTATCTCTTCAGCGCACAATACAGCACGTAACAGATCAGAAACAGAATACTTTCTGCAAGCAGGACTTTTCCATATACTTTTTCCTATGCCTTTCGAAACAAACTGATTCCTTGCTATATAAACGAATATCGTTGTTATGATATATGGAACGATTCCTGCAATAAAAAGACAGTTCTTTTTTTCTGCACTTTTCCAGATAAATGCCAATCAGATAACAAAGCAATGGCAGAAACGGAATAAAGACTTTATCCCTGATATATAGTCCGCCATTCAATAAGTAAGCAAATACCGGAATCACAAAGTACGATCACACATCCATATGTGAGTACCTTTTCATATACTTTTCCGATACAACAATCCCGTGAGCAGAACTGTGATCACCAGTGTTGTAAGTCCGATTCCATAGATACTATAAGCAAATCGTTCTACTGTGATCTGCGGAATAAAAAAGGAAGCAAACGATGTGTTCTGCTCTTTACTTCTCCCACCCGTCAATGCGAGTGCCGTCGGTACCAGAAAGAAAC
>VOFC01001938.1_pt1 | contig 30000 bp, 52 predicted proteins | sample 5384161 | NCBI WGS metagenome assembly VOFC01 (sample SAMN12384722, study PRJNA508395) | human gut metagenome | isolation source: healthy gut B | host: Homo sapiens
CAAATCATCTCGAATAATTCAACAGGTACGATCTATTTTCTTATCTGGTCGGAAAGTAACAGCAAAAGAAATCAACGCTGAAACAAATTCGAATGATGCCAGACGTGTAATCTCCACCCTCCGTAATGATGAAGGTTGGGACATTAAAGACGTTCGTCTGGACGATAGAAGAAAACTATACTGGTTAGAGCCAGATAAACGGCAAATGTCTATTGATTGGGAGGTTAATGGCAATGAGTGAAGCAATAAAACAGATTGTTAGCGAATTTGAAAAGCCTGTGATTGAGATTCCATCCGATATAATGGATGCTATTCAATGTAGCCGCCTGGACTTATCACAAAATATACCCGATCCGCAAATGCTCGTATCAAAAGGAAACCTACCTGTATGTACCCGGGGAAATTTTTCTTTCGTTATTGGTTTTACCCGGTGCAAGAAAAGAGTTTTCTATGTTCTGGTATTGCCGGGGCGTTCCTGAATGAAAACGGGTGTATGGGATTAGACAACCCGAACGGATCTGGAAAGTTACTTTGGATTGATACGGAGCAAGCACCGGGGCACGTGGCGAAGATCGGCCGGAGACTACACCGCATTGCAGGGCTTCCAACTAACATCAATTCAGATAATATCATTATTCACATGTTGAGAGAGTATCAGCCGCCAATAAGACATAAAATTTTTTATGCGTGCATGAATCTATATCATCCTGATTTTGTCGTTCTTGATGGAGTTAGTGATCTAATAGCCGATCCCAACAGTTCGGAGCAATCAACGTCTGTAATTAATGATTTGATGGCTTTTACAAAAAGAATATGATTGCCACGTTCTGACAGTCATTCACGCCAATGTAGGAAGTGAAAAAGCCCGGGGACATCTTGGATCGGAAGCTTTGCGGAAGTGCGAAACAGCAATTTTGCGGAGGCTAAAGGAGATGTAACGTTATGCAAATGGGCTAAAACTAGAGATATGCGACCGATGGACTTTGCATTTATGGTTTTGGAAGGGCTTCCCGTTGAGGCTGAATACATACCCATTGAAGCAAAAACGGATAAACTACAACAGACACTATCAAGTATCATGCCTCAATATCCGGCAACTATAACCTATTCGGATTTAAGACAGAAACTAATGTTACATCTTGGGGTGAAAGAAAGCGCTTCCGAAAAGAATATAAAGAAAGCGGTAGAGAATGGATATATTATCAAAAATCAGGTAGGCTGTTATTACCTGCCAAAGATTGAAAAAGCTAATGATACACTACCATTTTAATAACCGTTACCGTACCGTACTTTTCTACCGTACTCATCACCCCTTCTATAGAAGGGGGTGAATACGGTTAATACGGTGTACGGCAAAAAATACGGTAAAAATACGGTTATTAATACGGTGCTATAAAATTTAAAGATTTTTGATTTATGAGTGAACATACATATCACCTACAAAAATACGCAGGAACGAGTACCCGCCACACCTGCCCGCAATGCGGACATAAAGGAGAATTTACTTATTATGTTGATGAAAGGAATGTTCCTATTGATGAATCGTGCGGACGTTGCAACCGGGAACGTTGCGGCTATCATCTGACACCTTCGGAATATTTCAAGGCACACCCGGCCGATAAACGAAATGAGTTTACCACATGGAAACAGCCGGAACCACCTAAAGCAATTCCCATATCTTATCTACCTTCTTCGTTGTTGGCAACAGATACACACCGAGACAGAAACAATCTATTCCAGTTTATGTCTAAAGAGTTCGGAGATGTTGAGGCAAACCGGGTGTTTGATCTCTACCATGTCGGGACATCTAGCCACTGGAGAAACAATGACGGATTATCTACCACCTTTCCACAGATTAACGAAAAAAAAGGCAAATTATGCCAACTAAAGGTTATGGCTTATAATCCCAATACGGGAAAACGGATGAAAAAACAAGACCGGGCGGAGATGTGGAGCGATAAGGCGCAAAAGTATATTCCAGATACTCGACCGATGGATAAGATTTGGTTTGCCGGGAAAACGCTTCTCAAAAACTATGAGGCTAATCTTCAGCAAACATTCTTCGGTTGCCATTTAATAAAAACCTCATCCCGGATAGGAATTGTTGAAAGTGAGAAATCAGCCCTTATATGCTCTATTTTGATGCCCGAAATCACTTGGATAGCATCAGGAGGCTGTAACGGATGCAAATGGACGGAAACAGCCGTTTTCAAGCCGTTATCAGGCAAAAGAGTAGTTTTATATCCTGATAGTGGAATGTTGGCAAAATGGGAAGAAAAAGCCGAAATATTGCACAGCGCCGGAATAGATGTAACAGTTAGCCGGATATGTGAAGGACTACCGAATAACTGGGACGTGGCGGACGTTCTTCTTCGGGAACGACATACACAGAAAGGTATGAATATTGGTGAAATAATGGCTTATGCCAAAGAAATAGGAGTTTCCCGGCAAATAACATATAACGTTTGAGTATGGAAATAGAAATAATATACGGGCAAGTGATAGCGAAAGCAAATAACTATCAAGCCGTACCGGGCAAAGACGGTCAGAAACGGATCATCAAAAACGACCGGATCAGGGAGTATGAGAAATCCTTCTGCCTACAATGCAAGAAGTATCGAGGAAAGCGCATTTCCGGTCGTTTCAAGCTATTTATTCGTGTATGGCATGGGAATATTCGCTTCGATCTGGATAATGCCTTAAAAACGATCCTTGATTGCTTGCAAATGGTGGAGGCTATTACAAATGACAGCCTTTGTTTTGAGATTCATGCGGAGAAACGGATAGACCGACGGAATCCGAGAGTAGAGTTTGGTATGGAAGAGATAAACGAGCAAAAAATATATTCAGCCAAAATAAAGCGAGCGAAAATCACTTTCATCTGTCAGATGAGCAAGAGTACCCAAAAGAGTAAATTATCATTTTCGCTCACCTTAAAATGAGCGAGAGCAACATTTAAAAGTTATGGAAGCAATTAAAGAATTAAAGAAAGAGTTTATTAAGAACAAAGAGCGATTTATCCAAATCGGATATAATCCCCAAACTGAAGTTTACTTATACAAGCGTATATTTCCAGGAGGAGCAATCGTTTATGAAGTGTTCAAACGCAAGATAAATAAACGGTTTAACTGTGTTAGCTATCCCGGTAACAACGCCTTTGGTTATTGGGCTTTGACATTCCCCAAATATGAGCAAGCGAGATATTATTTAGATAATGGGTTTATAAAACCCTCGTAAGTTTATTTTTAAAAGAATCATTTAAACAAATGCCCATTAAACGAGGAAAAGTATTATCAGATAGGTGTTTGTCTAATCGTTGCAAAAAGAATTAGAGAACAAATATTTTATTAACCAATTTAATTTTTTAGGTCATGAAACAAGAAACATTTTTCGGAGTAAGAAAAGATAGTGAAAAACATCTTTATGTGAGAAGATGTGACAACAACGAAGTCCTTATCACTAAAACAGTAAACGGGGAATCCATAACAGAAGAGAACACCGTACACCTAAATGCGGAAGAAACCCGTAAATTGGGAATTCAGTTGCTAAAATTAGGTAATGAAGAACTGCCAAAATCTGGAATAGACCTTAAAGCCGAATCTTTCGTGGAAAAAATCACGGTATACAGAGGAATAAACCCGGACGAAACACCGGCCAATCTCGCAGTTATCACCATTGATGAAAGTGATGAAGCCAGACAAGTAAGGGAAGATAGCGGAGAGGAACCCGGCTTTTCCATTGAAGGGGAAGAACTGGAAAAACTCATTTCCGCACTGGCAAAGATTGTATAACCGATACCGGGTAGGTCTGCTTCGGATGGTCTACCCGGTATAAATAAAAAATATGCTATGACAAGAGACGAATTATATATCAATAACACAAAAGCCGATCTTAACAAGACGGATATTACTTTGAGCTATAAGAGTAACCTGCTAACCGATATTAGTAAAATTATAAGTAATAGGAGTTATACGATCAGGTTGCCTAAAACAGCAAAGAATCTGGCTTTTGATTGAGTGTTCACATCTTCCCAGCTCAATAAGCCGTTATCCTTACCTAAAAAGCATAAAGGAACATTATTGCGAAATGGTGTTGAGATGATTAAAAATGCCAATGTAGTACTACTAGAAACTGGCGAAACAATAGAGGTTGCTCTTACATGGGGAAACGTCACAAACTTTGCTGGCGTGGTAAACGATGGCAAGAAGCTAACGGATATTACGCACGGGACAGTGGAAGGCGTGGATTGGGTAGTATGGAGTAATAAGGGAAGCAATTCAGCGCAATTTCCACTTATCGACTACGGGTTTAACTCCGATGATCCGAACGTGTGGTATCATCCTGTAGTGACTGTGAAATGGATTTTAGACAAGATTCAGGAGCAAAGCGGAGTGACATTTAATTTCCCGTCTGACAAGCTTACTGTTATAAATAAAATGATTATTCCTCTTTTGACAAGGAATGATTCACAAGAGATATATGATGCCTACCCAATGACTTTAAAAAGTAACAGGGTATGATTCATCAATAATCAAATTTGAAGCTGTAGGAGATAGTACCCAACAGTATGTTAGCACTAATGGGAGCCGGGATATTTTAACCCGAAATTTGATTCAACATTGAAACTGAAAGGAACAATAGAAGTTTCATACACTTACTCACAGGGGATTGATTATTTAAATACGCCTTTTCAAATCACAGTTTATAGCACACCGACCAAGCAGGAGGAAATAATAAACATATATAAGCCGGCTGCATATATAGAACCGCCATATATTCGGCTAGTTTATAGCTTTGATACTTCTGCTACAGTTTATAAAGATGGATATTTTATAATATCAAGTGGAAACGGAAAACAACCGATAAATAGTGTATCAGGGAGTTTATCAGTAACGATAACAGAAAAAGAGAAGAGGATGTTTTACTAGGTGAGAAATTTCCCCTAGTTCCCAATCTTCCAGACATCAAGCAAATAGACTTCATTAAAGCCGTTGCCTCAATGGTCGGTCTGTTTGCTTTACCGGATGGCGAAAACGGGATCAAGTTTATTCCCTTCGATAATCTGTCTGCAAACAAATCTAAAGCTGTAGACTGGACGAATCGTGTGATAATGGCTTATAATAGCGTAACGCCAAGAAACTTACAGTACACCCTTGATAACATTGCTCAAAACAACTGGTTCCGGTATAAAGAAGATGATAATGTCATGGGAAACTATGACGGAAATATCCAGGTTGATGATGCCACGATTGAGTACGAACGTGATGCCATCACTTTGCCTTTCTCCGCCTGCAGTACAAAAGGAGGCGTTGCTTATATTCCTCTTTATTCTTATAACGAGGAAGGAGAGTTGGAGTATAACAAAACAAATCCCCGGATATTATTGCTTGATGGCACGAAGGAATATTCAAAGGGGCTAGAATGGACTACCTTAATTGCAAATAACTATCAGACGTACAAAGGGCTAATCAATAATGCAAAGGTAGTGACCGAGTATATCCGTCTTAACAGTATCGAATTGCGGGACTTAGAGATGGATATACCGGTTTATTTGGCTCAATATGGTTGTTATCTGGCTATCATAGAGATAACGACCAAAGAAAACGATATATGCGAGTGTAAACTTTTAAAATTGTAATGACATGGAAGAAAATGTAGAAGAAAAGATTCGAGTATTACCGAACAGGCCAATCAAACTAGAAAAAATGCTTTTAGAAGAGTATTTGGGACATTCTATCTCTATGGAGGAGGCTATAAATATGGAAATACCGGACGAAGCTCTGGATCATCTGGGAGATTTGTAATTTAATGATTTAATATAAAATGATTATGACAGAAAAAGATTTATTAAACAACAGAGAAGCCATGAAATTAGCTTTGGCTTTTGATAAGATGGCCAAAGAGTATAAAACTACTATTCAGAAAATAGTAGCAGAAGGCAAACGAGTTACGGAATTAATCCAAAACAACCGGATGGAGGCTGTATCAACATTATCAATGATCGAGAATCTGATAAATGAACATGAACCGGATTCCGAAAAACGTAAAAAATGCTTTCACTCCTGGATAATCTGAATATCAAAGGAGATAGCAAAACTTTCCCAGCCCTTGTTATGGCTTTATTTTTTGCAAGTAACGGAGTATTAACCGAAAAATAGAAAAAGAGTTATGAAAAAATGAAAATACAGTAGAAAAAGTATTAGAGATAAAAGTCCGATATGATGATGCGATCCGGAACATTGCAAAATACCGGGCGGCTATTGACGATTTGAAGAAGGAAGAGGCAGAGTATAAAAAAGCCTTGAAGGACAAGAAAATATCACAAGAGGAGTATAATGCCAAGCTCGTAGAAACAGAAAAAAAGATGATGCACGCTAAAGACGTGGTTCAGACGCTTACTAAAGATGTTAGAAATAATATAAAGATTGAAAAGGAGCAAACAGGTAGTTTAAAAAGCAAACTCGAGCACAATTATCCAATCTTACATCAGAGTATGACAGCCTTTCGGAAGTAGAAAGAAAAAGCAAGCAGAGGGCAGGAACTTAAAATCAAGATCAACGGTATAACAGATTCACTCAAAGAAGCGGAAGGAGAAACTCAACGTTTCTACCGAAGTGTCGGAAGCTACGAAGAAGCCATAAAAAAACGCTCTGGGAATGAATAACTCTTTTTGCTGATTCCCTGCTACGTATGGCAGACAATGCCAAAAGCGGTTCCGGTCTTTTCTCCAATCTAAAAACGGAAGCTTCCGCCTTCGGAAATACCCTAACTTCCCTTTTAAAGAATAAAGTATTTTTAGGCATCGCAGGGATAGCGGGTGCTGGTGTTGTCTTTAAATGGTGGTATGATTACAATAAAGGTTTGGTTGAAGCTACAAAGTTAACAAGGCAATTCACTGATAAATCAGGGGATGATTTGAAGGCTTATCGAAGTGAAGTGCAAGCTCTGGCAGACTATTACGGGAAAGACTTTAAAGAAGTGCTTATTTCCGCTAATACGGTATCAAAACAATTTGGTATCACTTCGAGAAGGCTTTGCAAATAATAAAAAGACGGATTTATAGCCGGAGCAGATGCGAATGGCGAATTTCTGGATAGCCTGAAAGAATACCCGGCATATTTCAAAGAGGCTGGAATATCTGCCGATCAGTTTGTAGCCATCATCGCAGAGACCAACAAGCAGGGGATATTCTCCGATAAGGGTATAGATACGATTAAAGAAGCAAATATACGGCTCCGAGAAATGACAGATTCCACTGCCGCAGCATTAGGGGATCGGGCTAAATTCGAAGAAAATACAAAAGGAGTTACAAAGCGGGTCTATTACTACTTTTTGAGGTTATGCAACTTGTTTCTGATAAATTGAATGAGCTTCCGGAAAGTTCCGCTGCTGTTGGTACTGCCATTGCTGATATATTTGGCGGCCCGGGAGAAGATGCAGGTTTGAAGTATATCCGGACACTGAAAGATATTTCTACCAATTTGGATGAAGTGAAAGCTAAGGCCGGAGAGTTAGGACGTGTCGAAGAAGATTTAATTAATTCTCAAACCGAATTAACAAAAGAGATTGCTTTGCTGTTTGATGCTACCGGAGGATCATTTGAGAAAATGACAACTAAGATTAAGCTATTTGTGAACTCCGTTCTTTCAGAACTAAATTAAAGAGGTTAGAGGGCTGTTTGATACCGTAGAAACTATATCCAATAGAGAAGAAGCCATTGCAAAACGATTAGGAGAGACTATTGGGACAGACATGGCAAAAAAGAAGTATATTGATATAGAAAAAGCTCGGAAAGAATATATTAAACAGGGAATATCCGACAATGAAGCTTTAGAGAAAGCAAAACAAGATCAACTAAAGATTCTCGAATTATCATTGGCACAAGAGGAAGAATATTTCCAAAAGACTATAGATATAAACGAGAAATACAATAAAGAACTAAAAGATGCTTCAATTATTAGACAAGGACTAGGGTTAGATCGTACTAATAAAAGAAATAAATCAGGATATTAGCAAATCTTGGAAAGAGCGAATGAATCAATTATCTGTTGTTGAATCTCTAAGAAAACAAATAAATGATATAACGAATTATGAGCCTACAAGCAAAGCAACGGGGGTATCACCAGTGCTGCCAATATTGAAGCAAAAAAAGAAAGAAATTGCCGAATTGAGGAAAGCAGAAGATGAAGCCTTAAAACTGATAAAAGATAGCCGGAAACGCCAAACGGAAGAGATCGAACTACAGTATTCCCGCCAGATAGAGGATCTTAAAAGCGTATTAAAACGGAGGAGGATTTGACACCTAAAGCAAAAAGAGGCCATCAATAAGCAAATCACTTCATTAGAAGCACAAAAAAACAGCAGGCACTAAAGAAGCTATCCGATGAAGAATTGCAGAAGGAAATTGCCAACCGCCAGAAGCTTATAGAAATACAACTTGAATCTGTAAAGAAAGGAAGCGAACAGGAATATCAACTGAAGATGCAGCAATTAATTGCGCAACGGGATTTAGACCTTCTAATACCGAACTTACCGAACAGATGAAATTTGCCATCCGTGAAAAATATAATAAGAAAATTGATGATCTTGTAAAAACAACATGATGCGGACTTACTGAAAAAGCAACAGGATGCAATGAAACTTCGCTATGAAACCGAGATTGCAAAAGTGTACAATGATGAAGCGGAAGTTTATCGTATCAGATTAAAGCAAAGAAAGGAGGAATTAGACGCCATCCAACAAATGGAAGGAGAAAGTATAGAAGCTTTCAATCTTCGTAAGCTGGAGCTTAAAAATGCCTATCTCGATGCAGAAAAAGAACTAGCTGATAAAGAAGTAGAAATCGAAACACAGAAATCAGAAGCTATTGGAAATCTTATTGGTGGAATCTCTTCCTTGTTGGAGTTGGCAGGAGAAACTAATGAAGAAATGGCACGTGCCGCAAAACTATTAGCGATTGCAGAAGTTGCCATAGCGCAGGGAGTAGCTATTGCAAATGCTGTTAAAACGGCTACCAGTTCAAGTGCAACATGGATAGATATGCTTGCAGCCATTGGAACTGTTGTTGGTGCTGTTACTGCTATGATGGGAACTGCTATGAAGTCTATTAAATCCGCCAAGTTTGCAACCGGTGGACTAGTTACTGGGCCGGGAACCGGAACGAGTGATAGCATACCGGCACAACTAAGTAACGGAGAATCGGTAATGACAGCAAGAACTACGGAGTTATTCGCTCCGATACTTTCCTCATTTAACCAAATGGGAGGCGGTGTTCCGATAAACATCACCGCATCAAGTAATCAGACCATGGGAGAGGATATGTTAGCAAGAGCTGTAGCAAAAGGAGTCCAGATGATGCCTAATCCGGTGGTATCTGTAACTGAAATAAACACAGTTGGAAAACGAGTTGAAGTACTTGAAAACCTAGAAAGCTTATAATATATTATTAAAAACTATTGAAGATATGGCAAAATTTAATGAAGAAACAATTCAAAAGTGCGTTGACTGGGTATGTGAAAACGGACTTATAGATTATGGCGGTGCAAAGCTTATTGACTTCTGTAATGTAATGGGAATCGGAAAGAGTACCTATTACCGGTGGATGGAAAATGAAACTTTCGGGACTGCTATAAAAAAGGCGAAAGAAGATTTCAAAAACGGGTTAGAACGCAATGTAGTTTCTTCCCTTGCAAGGTCTGCCATCGGGTATGAATACGAACAAGTTTCTTCCGAATACTACATGGAAGGCAAGAAAAGAAGTTGAAAAAGGAAGTTAGAAAAAATGTCCGTGTTGAGCCTAATGTAGGAGCCGGAATATTCCTTCTCACAAACCTTGCTCCTGACAGATGGAAGAACAAACAGAACACCGAGCATTCCGGAGAAGTTTCTACCGGATTGACCGTTGTAGTCAAGAATCAGGAAGAAGCGGATTTAATCAAACAATTAAAAGAGCATTAGTTATGTCTGCACCTAAAGGAAACCAATTTTGGAAGTTGAGAACAGGCATGGGAGAAGCAAGCGTTTTGCTTCTCCTGAACAGTTGTGGGAAGCAGCCTGTGAGTATTTTGCCTATTGTGACAGGACTCCATGGAAAGTAATCAAGAATAAAACGAAAGGAGAAATAAAGGAAAAAGAAGAAAGCCCTACACAACGTCCTTACTCTCTGACCGGGTTAATGGCTTATTTAGATGTTAGTAAGTCCTTTTGGAACGATTTTAAAAAAGGTAGTCATGAAGATTTTTCCGTAGTCATTACACGCATAGAGAATGTCATCAGGACACAACAATTAGAAGGTGCTATTGTTGGTGCGTTTAACCCCAATATAGTTTCCCGAATTATAGGTCTTTCTGATAAACAAAAGGTAACTCATACCATCAACAGTAAAGAGTTTAAAGGCTTTGATTTCTTACCTTATATTCCCAAAGCAGATGAAAGTATATGAGGTTTTAGCATCAAGCCGCTTTCTACTCGCTACAATGAACAGAAACGGAGTGAGCGCAGATGATATAATGTATCTTGATATGTTCTATGAGTATAGAGATATGCTTGCAGAAGGACGAAAAAGAAGCCGAAATTCGGGACTTTCTTTCAAACAAGCATAAGCTATCAGCCTCAACAATAAAAAAGGATCATAAAACGTCTGAATGATGAATATAAATTATAGTCTTAATGGCTAAGTATAAACAAAAGTCCCGAACCAATCAAGGAACGGGGCTTATTATTTCTCTCATTTCAGCCTTTGCCAAAGGAGAAAGTTCTTTCATATAATTACATTTAAAAAGCGGCTGATTCCAGGTCAAGCACATCATAACGGACGCCGGAACGTAACTTTCCATCAACATCTTTATATTTCTTCACTATGCCAGCTTTTACCCATTTAGTAACATTTCCTTTGCCATACCGGATATGTGCCTGATTTTGAGATATAAATTGAGATTCTTTGAATAAGCTAATTCGTTCTTTTTACGACCCAAATTTTCTGCAAATTCTACTAGCTTAAACAGCAATTCTTCGGATATGGCTACAATCATATTAACATTTATTTTTACCACATCACTCATAAGACTTAGGAATGTTCAAATATTGATATTTAATTCTATCTAACAGATGAAATACAGGAAATGTAAGTGCATAATAATCTGTAACACCATTTACAGCAACTAATTTCCAATATGAGTAATATGCAGTTTTTTTGAATATTGAATGTATATTTATTATCATAAATTAATAATTCATGTTGTTGTTTCTCCGTTATTGATGGATATAAAAAGACATAATACTTCATTTATAGCTGTAAAATTCTTCCTATACGGAGATAATGGTTCTTGTATAGAACAGGCTGATATCGCATTAGAAACTTCATAATCATCTACAAACATTTTTTTTTCAAAACAAGAAATAATAATCCTGCATAATTACACGTTTTATGAAAATCGTCAAGAGTCTTTGTTGGTATTATCTCAATATGTGCCTCTTGAATTTTTGTTATTGTTCTAACATTTATTTCCCCACAATTAATCATTACCTGAATAATGTCAAGATAACGTTCAAAAAATTCACTTCTTACATCAGGCGGCATATTTATTTGACTGAATAGAATATTTATGACTTTCACAAGATCATTCCTTATATCAAAACGAAAGATTTCCGTTGAATAGAATTTATCAATATATCCATTGAAAGCTTTATTGGTTCCATTGATATGTACAAAGCAATCACGCAAATTATTTATATCACATACTATAATAATTTTATCAAACCCAAATTTATTCTCTCCTGTACCCGTTTCATTGTCATTTGTAGACAAAATATTTAACAAACGAAAAAGACTGTAATGGTTCAATACGATCAAAATCATCTATCAACAAAATAGTTTCTTTTTGCTTATTCTCTAATTTGCTAGCTTTAATAAGCATTTCTCTTATCAAATTAGATATGTCGTTCATTTCATAACTAGTACCTATCTCATTCTCTAAATCGTTTAAAAATTGTTCTATTTTAGTCTTTGGAGAATCATCCTTGTAGTCTTTGTATATATTCGCAATCACTTCTATTGCTTTACCCAACTTTACTGTATTCTCATCAATAAGTGATGCTACTTCCAATATACTTTGCAATAACTTAAGCGCATTACTTTTTCACCGACCTACATATTGTAGAAACTTTTTCAAAATCAGTTCTTTCAATCGTAATCCCAGTCCCCAACAATTGAATTAATATGTCGAATTTTATTAACTCGTAAATGTCTTTATTAGTTGAAGTCACATAATTTACTGGGAATAGTTTACATACGTAATATTTTTCCTGTTGTGCTGGATCATTAAAAAATTATTTAAAAATGTAGTTTTGCCACTTCCAAAACAACCTGAAAAAATAATTCGTTGGTTATTTGTATTATTTAGATGAGCCTGAAATTGCTCCATCATACCCTTTGTTTCTATTTGACGCATAAATATTTCTGTATTATTCCTCACTTTCTATTCCAATCTCCATAATAAGAACAAAACGAATTTATTCTCTAGATTACTCAGGTTCGTAACCCTCATAATAATAAGATTGTGTAACACCTTTAAATATAACTTCTCGATCATCTACCTGGTTGGTTAATCCTTGATGTAACAAAGTCCGCAATTTAGGTCGTTAATCGGGCTTCTTTCCATAGCTTGCCAATAGAGAACCTTATACATTCTGCCAATCGATCACCATGTCAAGACGTTTTTTAAGTATCATATCGAGCCAAATGCGCATAGTACGGCCGTTGCCTTCCATAAACGGGTGGGCAATATTCATTTCCACATATTTAGCAATGATTTCCTCAAATTTCGTTTCCGGCATCTTTTCTATTACTGGGAGCATCACATCAAGATACATACAATTAGCAAAACGAAAGTTTCCTTTACTATATTCAACGTACGCACCTGTCCAGCAAACCTGTACAACCCATCGAACAAATAACGATGTATGTCACACAATCCCTTTACGGTTCCCACCTCAATACGATCTATATCACCAGTATCAAACAGGGCATGGGCTTTTACGAGGCTCAACTTATCTATTTCGTTAGTATTCATACCCTATTGCATTATAGACAAATATCTTTGTAAAGAGGCTATTTCGGCCTCAACAACAAGTTTTTGAAAGGCTTCCGGCTTATTCTCTGTATGAGATTCTTCCAGTGCTTTATAATAACTTATTTTATCCTCATTGCTACCTTTTAAAGTAACCAATGTATACCCATTCCGTAAAAGATAAAGATTCATCAATAAACGTGACGTTCGCCCGTTTCCATCAATAAACGGATGAATACGTACAAGTTCGTCGTGAAGATATGCGGCTATAAGTACCGGATGTACTTTTTCTTCCTCCATCTGCCGGTACTTTATCATAAAATCCTCCATTTGCTTCTGTATTAAATAAGGTTGTGGCGGCATGTGGGTACTACCGGAAATCATAACGGGAACGGTACGATATTTCCCGGCATTTTCACGGTCTATTCCATGCAAAATAAGAGCGTGTATTTCTTTGATAGTGCGTTCGCTTATCTCTATATCCTTCTTCGCTATATCTTTGATATAATCAATAGCTTCGCTATGATTGATAGCTTCAAATGTTCACGCATAGATTTACCGGATATGGTAACTCCTTCATTTACTACTAGGGCGGTTTCCTGCAAAGTTAAAGTATTGCCTTCTATGCGGTTACTTTCATAAGTATATTCAATATCTAAAGCATCTTGAACCTTTTTCAGTGCTTCTTCAGGAAGTGGGCGCAAGGTTGATAACTGAACCTTGAGCGTATCAACTTCATTCAATAATTGTTTCATTTCTTCATTCATAGTCATTCTGCTTTGATATTGATATTCTTTCCACAATGGGGACAGGTGAGAGAAGCGGTTCCAGACTTTGGTTGCTCAAAGAGTTCAGTAACTGGAACTTCCAAAGCACCTGCTATTTTGTTTAATGTTTCGACTGTTGGGTTACCATTAACCATATTAGACAGATTCACTCTATTTATTCCCATCTTATCGGCAAGCTCTGTTATGGTCATGCCTTTTTCTTTTTTATAACTTCCTTTATTCTTAAATCCATATCGTAATGTTTTTAGTTTACGGTACAAATATAAAATTATTATTAAATGTACCGTAATAACGTTACATTTTTCGGTTAAAGTAATGTTAAATATTTCTTTTTAATTTGGTTCAATGTACCGTTTTATATTACATTTGCATCATAAACGAAACATAAAACATTACGGATATGAAACGCTACAATTTAAGCCAGATAATGAAGAGAGCACACAACTTGTATAACAATGCACGTGCAAAGTACCCGACATTCTCCGATGCACTCCGTAAATCTTGGAGCATGGCAAAGTTTGAGGTTAGAGTAGCCGAAGAACGCCAAGCAATCGAAGCAGAGACTAAAGCACGTGAAGCAAAGGTACGTGAAGAGAACGAGCAAGCCGCCATTAGTTCGGTTCTTCTTCGTGCACAAATCGAAGCCGACCGTATCAGAAGAGAAGCGGAAGCTAAAGCGGAACGCATGAAAGGCGAGATAGCAGCACGCAAAGAGGGTATCTCTTATAATGAGTATCAAAACCGTATTAATCGTGCAATGGGCTACGGGTGTGGCTCGTATTGCGGTGACTAGTTTTTTTTATTCATAATATTTGATTTGTTTTCATGGAAGTACTGGTTTGTGAAAATAGGTGCTTCCCTTTCACTGAATTATTAACCATAGGGGGAATTCCCCTATCATAAATTACACTATATGATAGAAACAAAGGTTTATAAGCTCCACGAGAGCAAGCAAGTAGAGGATATTACCACCATGCTAAAGATAGAGGGATTAAAGCATAATGTATTCGAATACGAAGAGTACACAGCAATAGAAGTGACTGGCACACCATTAGAGATAATAAGAGCCTCCACGATATACCAACAGGTTACAAACCATTAAGCTATAACGAGATGGAGATATTGATAGTATTTGGATGCCTATACACTGGCTATAGGATATTTAGGAGAAAGAGAGAACACTTCTTTGATATTTAATCAATTATGAACGCTACACTAATTATTTGTATCATCCTTCTTGCTTTCTGCGTATGGGATGAAATGTTTAACGATAACAACAGGAATCAATCAATATAAAATATAACTATGAAAATGGTAATAGAGCCCGCTAGCAAAGAACGGATAGAAGAAGGAGAGCAGTTTATCGAAAGACTACTAAAAGATTCTACAAAACAACGATAAAGTAACGGTTAACGTAATGTATTGCCAGACTTGCGTTATTGACAGGCTAGTAACTGTAGAATCCGGCACCAGTTTTAATGCAGGTCTAAGTAAGGACAATTGTACAGTACTAAATGAAATGGGTTACAACTCACATCAATAAATGATACATGAAAGTTGACGCCATCAACAAAGACGCCCGGTAACAATACGGTTGCCGGGTTTTCTTTTTATGATGGCTATTTATGAGGATGAATGAGATAAACCCACAAATAAAAAGATCAAAATGTCGTAATAACTCCAATTATTTTCGTTCATTTGTCACTTAACAAAAAAAAAAAAAAAACATGGAAATAGATCCGATTATTAAGCAAGCCATTGAGATTGGTATTAAATTAGGTATTGAAGCATATAAGAATGAAAGAAATGCAAATCTCAAAAATAAAAAATTTATATGTAAATCCGATGCGGAAGACCGTTTCGGAAGCGGAGTTCTTAAAAATTTAGAGAAACGGAAACTAGTATTCCCTTATCAATTTGGTATTGAAACAATGGTAAACGAAGAAGGTGACGAAATTTCCGAACCTAGAGGACATATATACTATAAACTGCATGAAATTATGGAAGCTATTGAGAGTGGAAACATTCTAAAGTGTCTTCAAAAATACAGATGTAGATAAAATAGCCAAAAAGCAATTTAATATAAAAACAACAAATTATTTATTAAGCCACTCATCCAAGGAACCATTTTTTCTTGTTTGCGGTTGCAAAGGTAGTACAAATTTTGAAACTACCAACTATCCGCAGCAATTTTCTTTGTACTTTTTTCTTTACACCGCACTCTTTACGCTTCTTCTCTAGCATATCCTTTAGTTCACAGCCACTTACACAACTGTCACAAGGATTTTTATTTTCTCGCGTATGACGAAAAAAACGAAAGATTCCATATATAATACGGGCAATACAGAGTACAACCAGTACTCCTACTACCCATTCCTGCCAATTAATCATACAAATAATCCTCCAATCTGATAAACGGCAAAGGATACAAGCCAAGCCAATACCGTAGTATAACAAGCTGCAAAGAGCGCCCACTTCCAACTGCCGGACTCTTGCTTAATAGCCGCCAATGCCGCAATACAAGGGAAGTAAATCAGCACAAACAGCATATAACAGAAATGCGACCAACGGAGTGATCGGAATCCTTTCTGCCAAACTTACCGAATCTGCATCCGGATCATCGACATACAAAACACCCAGCGTACTAACGACCAGCTCCTTTTGCCCCTACTCCGGAAATCAAGCCAATTCCAAGTTTCCAGTCAAACCCCATAGGTTCTATCACCGGCTCTATAGCCCGTCCTAACTGACCGATATAAGAATTTTCCTGTTGTTCGGCTACTGTCTCATACGCCTCATGATTCGGATAATATCCCAAGAAACCAAATTATAACAGAAGCGACCATAATAATTCCGCCCATTTTTTTTTCAAATACTGCGCTCCCCTTTTCCCATGTATGGCGAAAGATCGATTTCGCAGTCGGCATACGATACGGCGGGAGTTCCATAACAAATGGAGTATCGTCACCCTTCACCAAGAACTTGCTAAACAACCGTGCTAACAGTACAGCCAGAAAAATACCAATTGCATAGATGCTTAACAATACCAAGCTCGCATTGTTCGGAAAGAAAGCTCCTACCAACAACAAGTAAATAGGTAACGCGCACTACATGACATAAGTGGATTAATCAACATCGTAATGAGACGACTTTTCCGGTTTTCAATAGTACGCGAGGCCATAATAGCCGGTACATTGCAACCGAATCCCATAATCAGAGGGTATAAAAGACTTGCCGTGCAGACCCATCTTATGCATTATCTTATCCATGATAAACGCCGCACGAGCCATATAACCGGAATCCTCCATTAATGAAATACAGAAATACAAAAAATCAGAATATTGGGCAGAAAGACGATAACACCACCTACACCGCCTACGATACCGTCAACCAGCATATCCTTCAACGGCCCATCCGTCATATTGTTACGAATCAAATCGCCTATTTGTTCCACCAACCATTCAATCCCCATCATCGGATATTCCCCGAGAACAAAAGTACCCTCAAACATCAGGTACATGAAAAGGAAAAAGATAGGATACCCCCAGATACGATGAGTAACGATAGCATCCAACACTTTTGTAGTCTGCGCCTGTTCCAAATGGTTATCAGTAAATGTTTCTTTCAACGCACCACTGATAAAACCATATTTCGCATCCGTAATAGCCGATTCGCAATCTTCATTCATCGTATCCTGAACGCGTTTGGCCATTTATCACGGAATACGGAATATTTCATCCGCATTTGGCAATGTCCGTACAAAACTCTCTATGTCCGGATCATTCTCCAACAATTTTAATGGATAGAAAGCGGGTAGAATATTTATGGCGGATAAATTCATTTTGGATACTTCCTCTTTTTACAGCGTCAATCGCTTTTTCCAGATCGGGACCATGATTGATATGGATATGACGGAATACACGCCCTTTCCTTTTATGTTCACGTACATAATCTTCCAAAGATGTTTCTTCATGGTTCTTACGATCTTCCAGAGAATCATGCCATTCGGTCAGGTCCTTCAATACTTCGGATTCATATTCCCCTGTTTATCAAAGAAATCGACGCCTTCATAAAGGTTGATTACGACATGAAACAAGGTATCCAGTCCACGGTTCTTCTTACTGACAGTAGGTAACATCGGTACTCCAAACAGTTTGCTCAGCAAATGATAGTCTAATGTATTCCCACTGGATTCCAATTCGTCATAAATATTCAAAGCCACCACCATGCGGACATTCATGTCAATCAATTGAGTAGTCAGATATAAGTTTCGTTCCAGATTGGAGGAATCGACTACATTAATAATCACGTCCGGCGTTTCATCGATAATATGACGACGGACATAGATTTCTTCCGGCGTATGCAGACAAAGAATAAGTTCCCGGCAAATCGACAATACGGAAAATGATAGCCTTCGAAATCAAAAACCTTCTTTGGCATCCACGGTTACGCCGCTGTAGTTTCCAACATGCTCATGAGCACCCGATGCAAGATTAAATAAAGAAGTCTTGCCACTGTTCGGGTTCCCGACCAAAGCAACATTAATGGTACGGCGTTTACCTAACGCCAACCGTTTCATATCTTCTTCTTTTTACTGAAAGGTCTTCAGGCAATCCTTCATGATAAACGGTCTTCTCGGCCAGTTTTCTTTGCTTCCTCTTCGCTGATAACTTCGATCATTTCAGCTTCCTGACGACGAAGAGAAATTTCATAACCTAAAACTTTATATTTTATGGGATCTTTTAGCGGAGCATTCAACAGCACTTCAACCGTTTTACCTTTAATGAAGCCCATCTCCACAATACGTTTACGAAAACCACCGTGCCCCAATACCTTTACAATAACACCTTTTTCTCCTGTTTTTAATTCGGACAAACGCATAACTCTCAAAATTTTCGGCAAAGATAATTCATAACTTCGGAGCATGCAAATTATTTAGAATGTTTTTAAATAGCAGCTTTTTTCATCCTCTAAAAGATTCAGAAAAAATAAAAAAACTTATTGATAAACTCGTATCTTTGCAGGTATGATACAACAACGCGTTACAAAATATATAGAAAAAGAACATTTGTTCTCACCGGATGATAAAATCCTGATCGCATTGAGTGGTGGCGCCGACTCGGTGGCATTATTATATATTCTGCATACAGCAGGCTATCATTGCGAAGCCGCACATTGTAATTTCCACCTGCGAGGCAAAGAGTCAGACCGGGACGAGTTATTTGTCCGCCAACTTTGCGAAAGAATGGAAATCCATTTACATACCATTGATTTCAACACGACCCAATATGCAACGGAAAAACATATTTCGATTGAAATGGCCGCACGGGAACTCCGCTACCAATGGTTCGAGAAAATTAGAAAAAGAATGTCAGGCAGATGTTGTCGCTGTGGCCCATCACCAGGATGATAGCATAGAAACTATACTACTTAACCTGATTCGGGGAACAGGAATTACCGGTCTGTTAGGAATCCGCCCCCATAATGGAACCATCGTACGCCCTCTGCTTTGTATCAACCGGGAAGAGATAATTCGTTACCTGCAAAAGATCGGACAAGATTTTGTGACAGACAGCACCAATCTGGAAGACGAATATACCCGCAATAAAATCCGCCTCAACCTGCTCCCACTGATGCAGGAAATAAATCCGTCAATCAAAAAAACAGTCTGATAGATACGAGTAATTATCTGAATGATGTAGCCACTATATATAATAAATGTATAGAGGAAACTAAAAAAGAAAATCATTACAGCAGAAGGTATCCGAATCAGTGATTTAGTAAAGGAACCGGCACCCGAAGCCATCTTATTCGAAGTCCTGCATCCTCTAGGATTCAATTCCGCACAAATCAAAGATATCGCCCATTCGCTTCATAGCCAACCGGGCAAGCAATTCTGTAGCAAAGAATGGAGAGTGATAAAAGACAGAGAATTCCTATTAATAGAAACAGCTGAATCTGAAAATGAGACTCTTCCTCCTTTTCAAATTATCAAAGAAGACAAAGAATACACCCCGGATTTTCTCATTCCACGTGAAAAGGAAATTGCCTGTTTTGATGCCGACAAACTGAATGGAGAAATTCATTACCGGAAATGGCAGCCGGGAGACACTTTTATTCCTTTTGGAATGAAAGGAAAGAAAAAATAAGCGATTATCTGACCGACCGCAAATTTTCTATCAGCCAAAAAAGAACGCCAATGGGTACTCTGCTGTGGAGAACACATCGCATGGCTGATAGGCGAACGAACAGACAACCGCTTTCGTATTGATGAAACGACTAAGCGCGTCGTGATTTACAAAATAGTCTGAGGTAACTTCTGTTTCTTGAAACAATCTGATAACAAAGCTGCAAAAAGGAGTTTCATACACCCTTGCTTTCCTAACGCAAGCTTTTACACAAGCGCAACATTTGATACATTTAGCCTCATCCGTATGTAGCTCATCCCCTTTCGTTATAGCCCCTGCCGGACAACGGACCACACATAACCCGCAATGGGTACACAAATCCTCATCTTCCACCCAAGGAACGCGGGGAAGCGGTGTACCACTTTTACGTAACTTGATGACTTTCCTCAAAAAACGGAACAAAGGAAAGAATGGTTGACTCGGACGTTTGATAGTACGTACATCCACCGGATAAAGGGTATCCATACTATCAGCTGTCTGTATTTTTTCCATGATTTTCTTCCCAAACTCCGCAGCAAAGGCTAAATCCGATTCATCAGGACGTCCCACTGCAATCGGGTATTTGTCGGTACTATATGAATGTTCTCCAATAAAAGTTGCCCCGGCAATTACTTTAAATCCATGAGGAATAGCAAAAGCATCCAATTCCATTAAAGCTTTTTCATAAGCGCGATTTCCGTAAACCACTACCAAAACGGTAGGAGTATCCACTCCACGGATATACTGCAAACGTTCCATTGCCAAAGGAGCGACATGTCCTCCATACACAGGCACTACAATAATAGCCAAAGAAGATGTAGGAATCACAATTTCATCCGCAATCTGCTGCGTCACATTGATAGGAAAAATATTTTTTATGCCCGTCCGTGAACAATCGCCTCCGCAACTTGTTTAGATGTGTGTGTGTGTAGGCGAAAAATAAATTAAATGAGCTTCATTTACTGTCATACTATTTTCTTTTATGTAGCAAAGATACACTTTTACGTGGAAAAAATGTTTGATTGTTCATGAAACCAAAAAAAATTATTATCTTTGCCCCGTTGAGACATTCTACGATTCAACATATACATCCCTAATTCAGAATAAAAAAACAAAACGTATGCTCGCATATCTGTAGCCATGAGCTGTAGTAATGCTGTCCATAATTCAGCAAAAAAAGAAATATTAATAACTTACCATACTATATGTATAACATTATCCAATTAAACGACAAAAATCTGTCGGAACTTCAAGTTATTGCCAAAGAGTTAGGCATAAAAAAAGCAGACTCATACAAAAAAAAGAAGACCTTGTTTATAAAATACTGATGAACAGGCCATTGTAGGAGCTACAAAGAAAGTTGCCGCAGATAAGCTAAAAAGAAGAACGCAAAAATGAAGAACAAAAAGAAAAAGCGTTCACGGGTAGCTCCTACCAAAAAAGAAGACAAAGTGGTTTCCGCAACAAAGAGTGGAGAGGCTAAACAAAACAAAAGAGGCCGCTCCTGTAAAAGCTGCACCACAACCTTCCAAGAAAGAAGAAAGTACAAACAAAGAAAAAAGAAACTGTTGTTGTAGAAGCTAAAGCAGAAAAACACTGCTACTCCCAAGCGTAAAGTAGGCCGTCCTCGTAAGAGCTCTGACGCAGAAGAGCAAAAAAAGAAGTAGAAAATGCAAAACCGGCAGCACCCAAAGTAGTGGAACCTAAACCTATTGTTGCAGAGAAAGCTACTGGTACTACGGAAAGCCAGCTCCGGTACAACAGCAAACAGCTGAGAAGAAAGCAAAAAACAAACCAGCTGCAGAAGCAAATAAGCCTGTTGCAGAAACAAATAAACCGGCTACTGAACCTAACAAACCTGTTGTAGAGAAAAAGGTAATAGATAAACCACAAAAAGAAAGCTGCACCCGTTATCGACGAGGAAAGTAATATCTTATCCAGCGTTGACGACGATGATTTTATTCCAATCGAAGATCTGCCTTCTGAAAAAATAGAGCTTCCTACCGAATTATTCGGAAAATTCGAAGCTACTAAAACAGAATCAGCACAGACAGCACCGGAACAGCCATCTCATCCTCAACAGCAACAACAATCTCAACAGCAGCAGTCCCAGCAGCAACGTCCGCGTATTGTTCGCTCACGCGACAATAACAACGGTAATAACAATGCTAACAACAATGGAAATAATGGCAATAACGCCAATAATAATTTCCAGCGTAACAACAATAACCAGAATCAGGTTCAGAACCCAAATCAAAAAATCAGAATCAGAACCAGAACCAAAACCAACAACGCTCACCGATGCCACGTGCCGCTCAGCAGAACAATGCGGGTGAAAATCTTCCGGTACAACAGCAGCAGGAACGTAAGGTTATTGAGCGCGAAAAGCCTTATGAATTCGACGATATTCTCAACGGAGTAGGTGTTCTGGAAATCATGCAGGATGGTTATGGATTCCTACGTTCTTCGGATTATAATTACCTTTCATCTCCGGATGATATTTATGTATCCCAATCACAAATCAAGCTGTTCGGCCTGAAGACAGGTGATGTAGTGGAAGGTGTTATCCGTCCACCCAAGGAAGGAGAAAATATTTCCCATTGGTAAAGGTTTCGAAGATCAACGGACGTGATGCAGCTTTCGTTCGCGACCGTGTTCCTTTCGATCATCTGACTCCGCTCTTCCCGGACGAAAAGTTCAAACTTTGCAAAGGCGGTTATTCAGACTCTATGTCTGCCCGTGTCGTCGATCTTTTCGCTCCTATCGGTAAAGGCCAGCGTGCATTAATTGTCGCACAGCCAAAGACAGGTAAGACCATCTTAATGAAAGATATCGCAAACGCTATCGCAGCCAACCACCCGGAAGTTTACATGATTATGCTATTGATTGATGAACGTCCGGAAGAAGTTACCGACATGGCCCGTACCGTAAATGCAGAGGTTATTGCCTCTACTTTCGACGAACCGGCAGAACGTCACGTAAAAATTGCAGGTATCGTATTGGAAAAGGCAAAACGTCTGGTAGAATGTGGTCACGACGTAGTTATCTTCCTTGATTCTATTACTCGTCTGGCTCGTGCATACAATACAGTATCTCCTGCATCCGGTAAAGTTCTTTCCGGTGGTGTGGATGCAAATGCACTTCATAAGCCCAAACGCTTCTTCGGTGCTGCCCGTAATATTGAAAACGGTGGTTCACTGACTATTATTGCTACCGCATTGATCGATACCGGTTCTAAAATGGACGAAGTTATCTTCGAAGAATTCAAGGGTACAGGTAACATGGAGTTGCAGCTCGACCGCAACCTGTCCAACAAACGCATCTTCCCGGCAGTCAACATTACCGCATCCAGCACTCGTCGCGACGACCTGTTGCTTGATAAAACAACCCTTGACCGCATGTGGATATTACGCAAATATCTTGCCGACATGAATCCGATCGAAGCAATGGACTTTGTTAAAGACCGTCTGGAAAAAACCAGAGACAACGACGAATTCCTGATGAGCATGAACAGCTAATCAACAGCAAACTTATAAATGAACGGTGAACAAACTGCGCCATAACAAGTGCAGTTTATTCACCGTTTTCTTTTTTTCGGTAACCCATTTTATGACTTATCACCTGCCGTTTATCACTTATCATTCAACTCCCATCACCGATAGTTACCCCTAACCGCTTGCCACACCTTTCATTTTGTACAAAATACTTTCATTTGCGTCCAAAACTACTACCTCGCCCTTTTTTACGTTTCCTTTTTTCCTACTTTTGCTTCCAAATCAAATATTACTTAATTCTAACCAGTAATGAAAACTATTTATCCATTCATGGGATTAGCCCTGTGCAGCGTGACAGCGCAGGCCCAAGAAAAGCCCAATTTCCTGATTATCCAGTGCGACCATCTGACACAACGCGTTGTGGGAGCTTACGGACAAACACAAGGCTGCACCCTCCCTATTGACGAAGTCGCTTCACGAGGAGTTATCTTCTCCAATGCTTATGTAGGCTGCCCTCTCAGCCAACCCTCACGCGCTGCTTTATGGAGTGGCATGATGCCTCATCAAACCAATGTACGTTCCAACTCCAGCGAACCTATCAACCCACGTATTCCCGAAAATGTACCGACATTAGGAAGTCTTTTTTCTGAAAAACGGTTACGAAGCCGTACACTTCGGAAAAACGCATGACATGGGTTCACTTAGAGGATTCAAGCATAAAGAACCAGTAGCCAAGCCATTCACTGATCCGGAATTCCCGGTCAATAACGACAGCTTCCTGGATGTAGGAACATGCGAAGACGCTGTTGCTTATCTAAGTAATCCGCCGGAAGAACCATTCATCTGTATCGCAGATTTTCAGAACCCTCACAATATCTGTGGATTTGTAGGAGCGAACGAAGGAGTACATACCGACCGCCCCATTAGCGGAACCCTTCCGGAACTACCAGCCAATTTCAATGTAGAAGACTGGAGCAATATCCCTAAACCTGTACAATACATCTGCTGCAGTCATCGCCGCATGACCCAGGCCTCTCATTGGAATGAAGAGAATTACCGTCATTACATTGCTGCTTTCCAACACTATACCAAGATGGTTTCCAAGCAAGTAGACAGCGTATTGAAAGCACTTTACTCCACTCCTGCCGGAAAAACACAATCGTTATTATCATGGCTGACCATGGTGATGGGATGGCTTCACACCGCATGGTGACCAAACACATCAGCTTCTACGATGAAATGACCAACGTACCGTTTATCTTTGCAGGTCCCGGCATCAAACAACAGAAAAAGCCCATAGACCAAGTATTGACACAGCCTACACTGGATCTTCTGCCTACCCTTTGTGATTTGGCAGGAATTCCTGTTCCGGCCGAAAAACCGGGAATCAGCCTTGCACCTATATTAAAAGGAGAGAAACAGAAAAAACTCACCCTTATGTCGTTTCCGAATGGCATAGCGAATATGAATATGTCGTTACTCCCGGACGTATGGTACGCGGACCGAGATACAAGTACACTCACTATCTGGAAGGTAACGGAGAAGAGCTATATGATATGAAAAAGGATCCGGGAGAACGCAAGAATCTCGCCAAAGACCCTAAATACAGTAAAGTCCTCGCCGAACACCGTGCCATGCTTGATGATTACATCGCCCGCACCAAAGACGATTACCGGAGTTTGAAAGTAGATGCCGATCCACGATGCAGAAACCATACTCCCGGCTACCCCAACCACGAGGGCCCTGGGGTACGATGAGAGATACTCAAAAAAGAAAATAAATTATAAAAAGAGTGAAGATTTCTTTGTAATCTTCACTCTTTTAGTTCTTTGCAGATAAACTTACAAGCAAGCAATTCTTATATCAGGTGAAAAAAACACAGACGTCATATAATTGCAATAGTCGTAACCGCATTAATATCGGTCACCTTATATGCTGCACGTACAAATTCAGATCGTCTTTCTTTATTACAACCTTTACTTGAATACAATCATCCATTTAGTCCGGACGCCCCTGTCGACAGCATCATTGCCTGGGAAAAACTTTTAGAACCGGAATTACAAAAGGAACAACAATACCCACTCCTATTCCAGATAAATCTGCTGACCGTTCAAGCTTTAATCACAGAAGGCAACATCAGTCTCGCCATCAACCAGGCCAATCAGATGTACCAGAAAGCCAGAGAAATGGACTATCCTTTGGGAATAGCACTCGCATTACACGCCATTGGAAATACCTATTTAAGTTCGTCAACACCACAAGTTGCCATCAAATCGTATAAGGAAGCATTAGAAATCATCCAGAAACTCCCTCATGCCAACCAATATATCAAAACGATCTTGTCCCAATTTATCCTGACGAAGCTCAACTATCACCAAATGACAGATATAGAAGACAATATCCGGGAACTCGAATCTGTTATCAACAAGGATACGAATCCCCAAGACGATTTCCACCTTGTTTATTGTCAGGCATTCTATCGCATCCAGATGCATCATCTTCCGGAAGCATTAAACTATATACGACAAACCGAACAAATCAGCCGGCAACACCAGTACCCATATTTTCATTTAATGATTAAATACCTGTATTCACGCTACTACACTGAATCCAAAGAATACACGCAGGCACTAACCACACTTGACGAATTACTTTCGCATACCAAAGCAGCCAACTCATACAGATCCCTGCAAGTACTGAAAGATCGTGCACACATACTTACACTAATGGGAAACAGCAAGGAAGCATGTGAAGCTTATGAAATATTCAATACGTACAAAGACTCTTTGGACGCAATGAATTATATTCGCCAAATCAATGAATTGCACACCCTCTACCAAATAGATAAAAATGAACTGGACAACTTAAACAGACAGAAGACAATCCTCTACTGGAGCTGGTTCACCATCCTATCCATAGTCATACTGATTGTATTTTTCATCCTTTTGGTCAGACGAGGAAATAAAAAACTGCGCCAATCACAGCAGGAACCGGAAAAAGTGAAAAAAGCAAGAAGAAAATTCCATCCGGACAAAGAGCCTTTTCCTTTCCAACATGAGCCATGAAATTCGCACGCCGCTCAATGCGTTGTCCGGCTTCTCCTCCATCCTGACGGAAGAATCCATCGACAACGAGACCCGGAAAACAGTGTAGCGATATTATTCAGCAAAATTCAGAACTGTTACTCAAGCTGATTAACGACGTAATCGACTTGTCCAGTCTCGAAGTAGGCAAGATGAAATTCAAATATGAGCGATGTGATGCAGTGGCAATATGCAGAAACGTTATCGACATGGTTGAGAAAATAAAACAAACGAATGCTAACGTCCGTTTTTCGACCTCTCTCCATTCATTAGAATTGACGACAGACAATGCAAGGTTACAACAATTATTAATCAACCTTCTCATCAATGCAACCAAATTTACTCCGCAAGGTTCCATCACCATGGAACTGGAAAAACAGACAGAAGACATAGCACTGTTTTCGGTGACCGACACCGGTTGCGGTATCTCTCCGGAGAATCAGAATAAAAAATATTCAACCGTTTTGAGAAACTGAATGAAAATGCTCAAGGGACAGGACTCGGTCTGTCTATCTGCCAACTCATTATCGAGCAGCTGGGCGGCAAAATATGGATTGACTCCAATTATGAGGAAGGAGCCCGTTTCCTGTTCACACACCCCATTTACCATGAGCAACAAGGAAAGGAGGAAGCCGAATGAAACAAGTCCTGCTCCTGATCCTTCTATTATGCTGCACCCTCACCGGAAAAGCCAGCACCGAGATTGTTTTGGAATCCGACAGCCTGATAAAGGTGTTGGAAACATTACCGTACGATACGATACGGCTGAATGTTCTCAATCAAATCATCAGAATAGAACAAAACAACCAGCAATGTATCCAATATTCAGATGCATTAATGAAAGAAGCATTGCAACTGGGAAATGACAAATATGCCGGTCTGGCTGCTTACTACCATATTTTATACTATTACAATCGTAATAATCAAGACAGTGTAGCCAAATGGCTCACCATAATGGAGCCTCATGCCCGGAAATCAGATTTATGGAATTACTTCTTTGATGCCAAACGTTTCCAGATAGACCTGTACACATTCAACGAACAATACGAACTTGCTATCAACGAATCTCAAAAGATGCAACAGCAAGCCTCCCAAATGAATAGTAACCGGGGTAGTATGGCTGCCTATCAATGCTTGAGTAATGCATATATCGGCAGCCAGCGCTGGGATAAAGGAATAGAAGCACTGGAGGCTGCCTACCAGCTACTCACTCCGACAGAAAATCCGGTGGTCCGTATCTCGGTATTGTCACAGTTAGTATCCGTTGTCAAAGAAAAGAAGGATAATAAAAAACTACTCAAATATTTGCAGGAACTGGAAAACACTCTTCATAACCACATCAGTGCAAACCCATCCTTAAAAGCGGGATTTGCCGATGTATACCTGTTCAATGAACTGTTCTACAGCTATTATTACCTGAATACCCATCAGCCGCAACAAGCCTATGAACATCTCGTAAAATCTAAAGAATATCTGGACGAGAATACTTATTTCATGTATAAAGTACTCTATTTCGACACATTTGCCAAATATTACCAGGCAATTGGAGCCTACCAACAGGCATCGGATTATATCGACACGACACTGACGATGTTGAAGAAAGACTTCACAAGCGACTATGCCGAACAGCTACTCGAAAAGGCCAGAATATGGAAACAGGCAGGGCAAAGCGGAAAAGCCATCCCCCTGTATGAGCAGGCACTTGCCATCAAAGACTCGACAGCCACTGTACTCTCAAACAATCAGATGGCACAGATACAAAGCAAATACAATATCGAAAAAACAGAACTGGATCAAAAAGGGAAAACAACCGGATCCAGCTCACCTATCTGATCTTTATATTTGTTATCCTGATTCTGCTTTTTATCTTTATGGCACGACTCTTTATGGTACGGAAGGCACTCAAATACGCGGAAAACGAAATCCGGAAAACAACAGAAAACGTGCGGAAGACCAATGAAATAAAAAATCGCTTCCTGTCCAACATGAGCTATAACATCCGTACCCCACTCAACAATGTGGTCGGTTTCTCACAACTCATAGCCAGCGAACCCAATATAGACAAGGAAATAAGGCAAGAATACTCAAACATCATCCACAAAAGTTCGGAGAAGTTAATGAGACTTGTCAATGACGTTCTCGACTTATCCCGTTTGGAAGCTCAGATGATGAAGTTCCAGTTGCAGGACTATGATGCCACTACCCTATGCAAGGAAGCATGCAGCATGGCGCAGATGAGGAACGAAGAAACAGGTATCCAGATTGAATTTTCCAGCGAAACGGACGCCCAAATTCATACCGATATAATGCGACTGACACAGGCCTTGATTAGCGTACTGGTGTACCCACAAGAACACCGGCAAGCACGAATCATCCGGTTCACATTAAGCCAGAATGAAGACATGCTTTGTTTCCGGATCACTAATTCACCTTTGGCAGACCATGCATTCGTATCACAGGAAACCATCATCCGGCATGATATCAACCTGTTGTTACTAAAACATTTCGGAGGAAACTATCTCGTCAACGATAAAACTCCCGGAGGTCCGGAAATTGTTTTCATCTACCCCATCGTTTCGAATCGAAATAAAGCACTATCTTTGCAAAGTGTAAACTTAAACACTTAATTATGTACACCAACAAACAGATTTGGAGTGTCAGTTATCCGATACTACTAAGCTTGCTGGCACAAAATGTCATCAATGTCACCGACACAGCATTCCTCGGACACGTGAATGAAGTAGCCCTTGGAGCATCAGCTATGGGCGGGTTATTCTATATATGCGTATTCACCATCGCATTCGGATTCAGTACCGGTTCGCAGATAGTCATCGCACGACGCAATGGCGAAGGACGCTATTCGGATGTCGGTCCCGTCATGATTCAAGGAATCATGTTCCTGTTCGTCATGGCCCTGCTGCTATTCGGATTCACCAAAGCATTCGGCGGAAACATCATGCGTTTGCTGGTTTCTTCAGAATCCATCTACGAAGGAACAATGGAGTTTCTGAACTGGCGTATTTACGGATTCTTTTTCTCTTTTATCAATGTCATGTTCCGGGCATTGTACATCGGCATTACACGCACTAAAGTGCTAACCATCAATGCTATTGTCATGGCATTAACTAATGTCGTACTGGACTATGCATTAATTTTCGGAAAGTTCGGTTTGCCGGAAATGGGTATCAAAATTGTTGGGGCTGCTATTGCTTCCGTATTGGCAGAAGCCTCCTCCATTCTCTTTTCGTCATCTATACGTATGCCACGGTCATTCACCAACAAGGTGAAGGAGAAAGCACTCGGCATGAATGTACTTACTGCCGTAAAGCCGGGACAGTTGATGATCAAGTTGGTGCACGATGAACTGGAAGAACTCATGGGCGGCGAAGAAGCTCCATTGA
>VOFC01006592.1_pt1 | contig 29995 bp, 40 predicted proteins | sample 5384161 | NCBI WGS metagenome assembly VOFC01 (sample SAMN12384722, study PRJNA508395) | human gut metagenome | isolation source: healthy gut B | host: Homo sapiens
GCCTTGCAGGATTTGGATTTGCTGCGGCTGATGATGCGGCGTTCCTTTGAGGTTGTGCAGAAATGGGAATCTTATGGCATCAACATGCGGCCCTACGGCGAGGATTATGCTTTTATGGCCATGCTATGCCGGGTCGGCGGCGGTATCATTTAAAATATGACGGACAACTGCAAAAAAAGCCCTTATTAACCAAAGAAGCGAAGAAACGGGGCGTACAGATTGTCAATAAAACGGTCATCAATCAGCTATTGACCGATGAGAACGGTCGGGTTATTGGCGCAATCGGTATCTGTACAGCAGAGGATGAACCGGAAGTGGTAATCTTTCAGGCCAAGGCTGTCATTTTGTCTACCGGTAATGCCAGCCGTATGTATCCCAGCACCAATCCGGCGTATTTGTTCAATCAGGCCGACTGTCCCGCCACAACAGGCAGCGGTCATGCCATGGCCTATCGCGCCGGCGCCCGTTTGGTCAATATCGACTTGCCTTATCTGCATGCTGGTCCAAAATATTTTGCCCGCTGCGGAAAAGCAACCTGGATTGGCGTGTTGGTGGATTATTATGGCCGTCCGGTTGGGCCATTTGTGAATAAACCCACCAAAGAGCTGGGCGACGCCACTTCTGACATCTGGCAGGGCGTGTTCCAGGAAAAATGGAAAACGGATCCGGTCCGGTCTTTATGAAGTGCGCAGAAAACGCGCCGGAGGATACCGAATTTATGATGAAGTCCTTTTTACAGTGAAGGCGACACTTCCATTGTGGATTATTTGCAGCAGTACAATATCGATTTGAATAAGAGCATGATTGAGTTTGGCACCTATGATTATGCGTTGTGCGGCCGTGGTTTGGATATTCAACTGAGCGGACAGACCAGTTGGAAGGGCTTTATGCCGCCGGCGATGTGCTGGGCAATGTGCGCGGTGATATTACCAGCGCGGCAGTGTTCGGGATGATTTCTGCCGAGAACGCCGCAGCCTATGCCAAAACCGTAGACTTTTTCAGAAGTAGAAGGCCATCCGCTAATTGCCCAATCGATGGAATTATACGACAGCATCCTGTCGCGGAAAAACGGCGCCCACTGGAAAGAAGCTAACTCCATGCTGCAGCAGATTATGAAGGATTATGTAGGGGTGAAGGTGCGTTCCAAAACCTTGCTGAAAGCAGGGCTGAAATATTTGGGCGATTTGAAACGGTATTGTAAAGAACAGATGAAGGCAGAAAATGCCCATGAGCTGATGCGCTGCCTGGAAGTTTTGGATTTGCTGGACGTGGCGGAAGCCATTGCCATCACCTCCGAAAATCGCAAGGAGTCCAGAGGCGCTTATCATCACCGTTCCGATTATACCTACACCAATCCGTTATTGGATAATAAATTCCAGACTATTGAGCAGAAAAACGGTGAGATTATTTTGAATTTCCGCGATAAGGTGCGGTAGTACGATTATAGGGGGAAACAAAGATGGCAGCATCTACAGTAAATAAAAAATAGTTTTTTTCTGCATTAGATGGTATCAAGTGGCTGATTTTCCTGGGAGTTCCGGCAGCAATCTGGTTTTTAACGCCCTTTGATGCTGTTTTGCGGGCCTATCTGGCCATTTCACTGGGCGGTATTTTGTTTTGGGCCTTTCAGGTCATACCGGAAGCCATTACAGGGCTTTTGATTCCCATTCTGTTTTGTATTGTGGGGGTGGCAACACCGGACATTGCGTTTACGCCATGGTCTATGATTTTGCCATGGCTGGTACTGGCTGGCATTATCATGGGCGAAGTGATGGCCAGCACGGGCTTGGTGAAACGAATTGCCTACAAAATTTTATTGCTGACCGGCTGTTCCGGCCGAGGTCTTTATTGGGCTGTTTCTTAATCGGTGTATTTTTTGCCGCTGGTCGTATCCAGCACCTGGGCCAAGCTGTTAATTTTAGGGCCCATTGGCATGGCAATCTGTAAAAACCTGGGGCTTAGAACGAAAAAGCAAAGAGGCAACCGGCATTATGGCTATGATTTTATTTGCTTCTCTATCGTCCTGTCATTTGTATATGTCCGGCGATGACGCCATGATTTTTTATTACCTCGTTGTTTTCTGAAGTAACCAACGGCGCTGTTACTGTAGACTTTTTTCCGTTGGCTGAAGCTGATGTGGCTGCCGGGCTTTGCTGGCTGGCCATGTCGATTTTGACGCCGTATTTGATGTTTGTACGCCCCAATCGCCAACGTCTGCATGATATTTCCGACACCATTCGGGTGGAATATCAGGCTATGGGGAAATTATCGGCCGATGAAATCAAGGCGCTGGTCATTGTCATTTTAATTTTATTGAACTTTATGCTGGAAACCAAGACTGGCTTGAACGCTGCCCATGTTATGGTGGTGCTGGTGTCGCTGTTCTTTGTGCCGGGTATCAATCTGATGAGTTTGGAAAAGCTGAATAAACTGAACATTTGGATTATTTTCTTTGTCACAGGCGCTTTGGCAGTGGGCATCTGTTCAGGACCGTCCGGCTTCGGCGCTCTGGCAGAGGAAAAGCTGCTGCCCATTTTGACTGGCGTTGGCGATTATGGCCGCGTGCTGTTGAGCTATACCTTTGGCGTCCTGGCCAACTTTTTAATGACGCCGCTGGGCGCCCAGTCGGCCTTTGAATTGCTGATTGGCAATATGCTGTACAGGGCAGGGCTGGATCCTATCAGCGGTATGATGAGCTTCCAGATGGGGCTGGAAATGTATCTATTCCCCTATGAAGTGGCCATGGTGCTGTTCTTCTTCGGCTTAGGCTATATGGAAACCAAATCCACTATCAAGATGTTTGCCGTGCGTATGGTAATTTCCTTTGGCCTGATGTTTTTGGTGGCTGGATACTGGGATTTGGTCGGGCTGTTCTAAGTATCGGAATGTGATAAAAAGATTGCGTGATAAAAACGAATATCGAAAGGAAAGGGTTGGACTGCTGTGCAGCGTGCTGTATGGCAGTCCCTTTTCTAAATTTCTGAAATTTGAAATGGGGTGCGTCGATGAAAGCATATCGATATCAATGGAGAGCTTTACTTTTTTGATGGTGCTGGTCTGGGGCTTTGCCGGCTTGGCCCATAATTGCGTAGCATTTTTATTTCCCTATTTTTCGCAGGAGTTTCAGTTGCCTACGGCCCATAACGGCTATTTGACGGCCACGTTGGCCTTTTTCTGGACACTGTCTATCCTGTTTTGCGGGCCAAGGGCAGCCAAATGGGGGCAGGTGCAGGTGATGGTGCCTGGCCTGCTGATAGGTGCTGGCTTTGGCCGGCTTGGCTTTGTCGCAAAGCCAAATTCTGCTCTATCTTCTGACTGCAGCGGCCGGTTTTGGTTGCGGCTCCATCGTGTCGTGCAGTTTATCTTTTTTGGCCGAGCAGAGCGACCCGAAAAACCGCGGCTTGTTTACGGCGCCGCCCAGTCCAGCTTTACGTTAATCGGTTCGGCTGGCGGCTCCTTATTGTTTACAAGGCTGGGGGCGACGACAGTGGGCTGGCGAGGCTGTTATCTGTTGATGGCAATCCCTAGTAGGTTTGGCTGGGGTGCTGATTTTTATCTTCGGCAGAAAAATTCCCCGTCCAGCGCAGGCTGCAAGCGAGGCGGAGGAAACGCAGCGTTTTTCCCAACTGTTTGCTTATAAAAACGTAATGCTCAGTACCCTGCTGGCTTGCTTTTTTACCATGATGTGGTATTTTACGGTGGCGGCCTTCACTATTCTTTATTTAATGGAGGCCAAGGCGTTGACCGCAGTGGATGCCGGTGCCATTTTCGCCGGATTTGGGACAGGCGGTTTTATCGGCGAATTCAGTGCGCCGCTGGTGTCCGATGGCTTGGGCCGTAAGCGCACAGCCTTGTTCGCTGTTCTAGCCGGTGCGCTGTGTTTTGCGGCCTTTGTGTTGCTGGAGCTGCCAGCTGCCGCAATGACCTTAGCCATTGCAGGCGCTTCTTTCTTTATGTCCGGCGCCATGGCCATCTTAAATTCGGTAGTGCCCAGCGAATCGGTACCGCCGCAACTGGTTGCTACAGCAACGGCTTTTACACCGGCGGCCGGCGAGCTGATGGGCGTGTGGCAGCGCCGGTTATCGCCGGCCTTTATCCGGCGCGCTGGGCACAGCTCAAGTGATGTATCTGCTGATGGCGTTGCCGGTGCTGGTGCTTGTGGGTCTGCTGTTTTTTACAGGAAACAGCGCCGGCGGTGCTGGCGCGAAGAAATCATACAGCTTCTCCGGCAGAAAAGCAGTGTCGCTAAACCGTAGCTTATGCTATAATAGGGGTAAAATTTTAGCAGAGAGATGGTGTCCTATGCAAAAACAATCCTTGTGGACCAAAGAATTTCTATTGGCCAACTGTATCCTGTTTAGTCTGAATATGGGCTACTTCATACTGTATTCTACCATAGGCATTTACACTAGAGGCTTAACCTCTGTCGAATTCTATGTTGGGCTGGTAACGGGGATTTTTACCTTCGCTTCCCTGTGTACCAGATTTTTTTCCGGCCGCTTGTTGGACAAGGCTGCGCCCAAGCAAATTTTACTGCTGGGACTATTGATATCGCTGCTGGCCAGCTTAGGCTATCTCTTTGCCGGCAGTTTGCCCCTTTTGGTCTTTATGCGCATATTGAACGGTTTAGGTTACGGCCTATCTAGTGCAGCGGCGGCGACGTTAGTCAGCTCCATGCTGCCTACCCACCGTCTGCTGGAAGGGCTGGGTTACAGCCAGATGGTCTTTACAGTATGCGGCGCATTGGGTCCTTCCATTGGGTTGAACCTCAGTCACAGCGATTATCAGCAGTTTGGCAAGGTGTTTCTGGTCGCCTGTTTCTTTGCAGCGCTGTCGGTTTGTTTCACCCTTGGTCTGAAGACAAAACAGCAGCCCGCTGCTGTGGAAGCAACTGCCGCTGCGTTGGAGCCGCAGCAGCAGCCGATCATTTCTCCAGCTACCATCGTTTTTTGGTGCTGACATTTTACTGGCCTTTGCCCAATCCACCGTCGTGGCTTGCTTAAATTTATATGCGCTGGACAGACAATTAGGGGGAATATGTTGTTGTTTTTTGTCATCTTTGCCGTCACCAATTTTTGTGTGCGGCTGTTCATGGGAAAAATTCTGCGAGTCATACCGGAACGGGTCATTTTGCTCTGCATTACGGCCATTTTGGTGCTGGTGTATCTGGGTATTTTGCGGCGGACCAGGCAATCTGGATTTTCTTGCTGGCCATTCCCTTTGGCTTTAGTATGGGCTTTTATTATCCGCTGATGACGACCAAAACCATTCGGACCATTAGCCCCGCCCGTCAGGGCACCAGCAATACGCTCTATTTGGCTGCCGAAGATATCGCCTTCTTTTTAGGGGCTCTATTCTGGAGCGGGATTTCTCCCTTTCTGGGCGGCTATCAGAATATTTATGGCTTGGCCGCCTTGTTGGCCGGATGTATGCTGTGCATCGTGATTGGCTATCCTGCTGTCTTGAAAAGCTGCAGGTGCAGGAGGATGTCTGGGAACCATAATTTGGCAGCCGGTGCTTAGAGTAGCTATAGAAAAGGAGGAACGGTTGATGCGTTTGACACAACTGCAATATTTGCTGGAAATCAAAAAGTGGGGCTCCATTTCCAAGGCTGCCCAGCATTTGTTTATGGCGCAGCCGTCGATGAGCGCGGCGATTAAAGAATTGAAGAGGAATTGGGCTACGAGCTGATGAAGCGCAGCAAAAAAGGCGTTACCTTCACCATGCTGGGGAACAGGTTGCCGAAAAAGCCGACGTCATTATTCGGGAAATGGAAGCGATACGCTGCCTGAACCGAGAGCAGGCGGGGACCATACGGGGGACGGATTTTTCTGTCGGCCATTCCCTTTGTCTGTGAGCATTTTATGCTGGATCTCATCATCCAGTTAAAAGAGCAGTATCCCCAGTTACATGTCCTGCTGGACGAAAATGACGCCCATGCAATTTTTTTCAGCAGATTGACCGTCGGGAAGCCGATTTGGGAATTGTCTTGATTTGCAATAATGAAGAGGAACGATATCAACGGGAACTGGAAAAGAACCATCTGGTGTTTGTGGAGCTTTATCAGGACGAGATGTATTTTTGGGCTGGACAGCAGAATCCCTATTATGGCAAGGGCCAGGCGGCCTTGGCGGAGATTTTGCAATATCCCTATGTCTATTATAAGGACTCGTTCAGCGAAGAGGACCGGTTGTTTTTTGGACAGTATTGCGATTGGAAGCAGCTTGAAACGGTGCGCATGAAAGATAAAGAGAGCGTGAAAAAATATGTCATGCGCTCGCAGGCTGTGACGGCTATGCCCTATAGCGCCTCCAAAGATAATATTTATTTACAGACCGGCCTGCTGAAGCCGCTGCGCATTACTGACGCCCGCTGGACCTGCCGCATTGGTGTGGTCTATCGCAAGGATACGCCTTTGGTGCGGGAGGAAATTTTTTGCTGGAGCAGCTACAGCGGCTTTTGGCAGAGCGGTTGCCGGAAATGATGGGGGAACCCCACAATCACGCAAATTGAACATTGACTTTTACGTCAGGATTTTGTAAACTATATGCATATTGATTTTTATAAAGCGATTTATAATCATAGGAGGTTTTTTATTATGGCAAGTGCAAATATCGTGATGTTGACGGAAGACAATTTCCGGGCAGAAGTGCTGCAGTCTGACAAACCAGTGCTGGTAGACTTCTGGGCTGCTTGGTGCGGTCCTTGCAAAATGATTGCGCCGCTGATTGACGAACTGGCTGACGATTATGCCGGCAAAGCAAAAAAGTCTGCAAACTGAATGTAGACGATTGCGGCAGAATTGCCCAGTCTTACGGCGTTATGAGTATCCCAACGCTGATTGTGTTCAAAGGCGGTCAGGAAGCAAACAGAATTGTCGGCTTCCGTCCGAAAGCAGAAATCGCCAAATTGTTGGAAGCCTAAGGCTATCGCCCATGCAAATGCGGACCCTTGTGGTCCGTTTTTTCTTGCTAAGACCTCTGTGGCGCTGAAAGCGGATACAGAATTTTTCGACAACAGGATTTTTCGTGAAAGAGGATTTTTGCAATGGAAGAATTATTAGCCAAATCGGCAGGTTTTTGTTATTGATTGGGCTGGGCTTCGGCGGCAAAAAAAGTGGGGCTGTTTCGGGTGGAGGACCGCTTTGTTTTGAGCAAAGTCATGCTTTATATCACCATGCCCTGCCTGTTTATTAGCTTTTTGAAGATTTTGAACCGGCGCCTACGCTGATTTTGATGTTTGTGCTGGGCATTGCTGTTAATTTTATTCTTTTGCTATACGGGCTTATTCTTTTGCCCGTCATAAAAGCGGCACAGAAAAGGCGCTGTATATGCTGAACTGCTCCGGTCATAACATCGGCGCCTTTGCCATCCCCCATTATCGCCACCTTGTTTCCGCCGGCGGCTGTCATTGCCACCAGTATGTACGATATCGGCAACTCCATCATGTCGGCCGGCGGCACCTATGCGCTGGCGGACAATTATACCGACAAAGAACGGGGAATGCGCTGGTCCCTGTTTTTCCGCCGGCTGTTTTTCCTCGGTGCCCTTTTGACACCTATCTGATTATGGTGGTGCTGTCGCTGCTACATGTGCGGTTTCCTGCGCCGGTTTACGAGGTTGCCGGTATGATTGGCGCGCCCACCGTCATTTTAACCATGATTATGCTGGGGATTACCTTCGATGTGGATATAGACCGCCACGATTTGGGCAACATTCTGGAAATTCTGGCCATTCGGCTGGTGGGCGCCTTTGCCATCGCCACCTTTGCCTGGTTTTTCCTGCCGCTGTCCCAACTGGAAAAGATGGTGCTCTATTTAATCTTGTTTGCGCCCATTCCCAGCCTGACGCCTAATTTTTGCAGCAAGTGCGGCTGCAAGCCCTCGGTGTACGGCGCGTTAAGTTCCATTACAGTGCCCATTAGCCTAATCGCCATGAATATTGTGATGGTATTCTTTTAATAAGACTACCTATCAGGCCAATCACATAAAAAAGACCAGAAACCAAAAAAGAGGCTGTTGCAGCGTACGCAACGGCCTCTTTTTTCTATGGATACCAGATAGTTTGTATTTGCAGTTGATACAGTGTCAGCCTGAGCTTCAGCGGACCGTCACCTTGACCGACATGGATTTGAAAATGGCATAGAGCGTGTCGCCGGGCTTCAGCTCCATCTCCTGTACCGAGTAGGGCGTCAGCGCCACCTTTAAGGGCACCCCAATTTCCAGCGTCAGCAGACAGCGGTTGCCCTGCTGCTCTATGGAGGTAACAACGCCCTTGTGGACATTGCGGGCGCTGCACACCAATTTGGTATGGCTGATGATGATATTTTCCGGCTCAATGCTGACCCGCACCAAACCGGTCAGGTTGGTGGACACATGAAAAAAGCACGTCGCCCTTGCTGTGCAACAGCTTGGCGTAGGTGCCTTGGTCGGTTTGCAGCAACTGAGCGTCAAAAATATTATCGTCGGTTTTGCTCTGATGCAGGTATTGTTCCAACTGGGCGGCGCTGACCCGCAAACCGCGGCCCACCCGATGGGCTTCCAAATCGCCCCGTTTAATCATCTCGTAAATCGTATATTTGGATAGCTTTAAAATTGCAGCTACTTCTTCTGGTGTATAAAATTCTTCGGCCATCAGTCTATCACCTCATGTTTGCCGTTGGCAGAATCCTGCCTTGCCGGCTTCTCTCTGTTCCTTTCTATTATAGTCGAAATGGGGGACTGCTGACAAGTTCAAATTGAAAATATCTTGACAGAAGCGGAAAACATTTGTATACTGATAATATTGTTAGTTTTAGTTAGTTTTAATTTGGTTTAAAACAAGACAGGGGGATTTTACATGAAAAGAAAAAGTAGGGTTCTTATTCACCATCGGCTTGCTTTTGCGGCCTGTTGCTGACCGCCTGCAGCGGCGGCAGCGACAACAGCCAGCAGCAAGCAGAACAGCCGGGCGCAGAAGTGCATGTATTTGCGGCTGCCAGCCTGACCGATTGTTTGGATGAATTGATTGCACTGTATCAGGCCGACAGCAATAATACCGTAGTAGCCGTTTACGAAGCCTCCGGCACCTTGAAGAAACAGATTGAAGAAGGCGCCGACTGCGATATCTTCATTTCTGCCAACCAGAGCAATATGGACGCCTTAGAAGAAAGCGGCGCAGTCAACACCGAAACCAGAAAAGATTTGCTGGGTAACGACTTAACCTTAATTGCTTCTGCTGAAAAAGCCGAACAGATTGCCGACGTGCAATCCTTATTGGGAGATGAAGTAGAACTGATTGCTATTGGCGAACCTTCCGACGTGCCGGCCGGCGAATATGCCCAGGAAATGTTTGAAAATCTGGGAATGTGGGAAGCTATTCAGCCGAAACTGGTTTACGCTAAAAACGTGCGCTCTGTTCTGCAGTATGTAGATGGCGGCGACGCTGATGTGGGCTTTGTATACCGCACCGACGCTATGCTGTTGGAAAACGGCAAAATTATCGGCAACGCACCGGAAGGCAGCTATACCGCCGTCCATTATCCGGCAGCTATCATGACCGAAGCGCCGCAGCCAGAAGCTGCCGCCGATTTCTTTGCGTTCTTAGGCAGCGACCAGGCCAAAAGAAATTTTTGAAAATATCTTTACCGTACTGTAAAAGCCAGCTTATCACAGACACAACAGTACCGCTTTACCAAACATATCAAATTAAAACTACCAAAAGGCCAGAAAGGAGGAAGTCGACATGCTAGAACCAATCTTATTATCATTGCGCATAGCATCTATTGCCACAGTGTTTTCCTTCTTTCTGGGCGTTTTTTTGGCTTACATATTAAACAAAAAAAATGTTCCCGGCAAAAACTTCTGGGAAACGCTCATTACCCTGCCCATGATTTTGCCGCCCTCCGTAACCGGCTACTTTTTGCTGATTTTATTGGGCAAACGGGGTGCCATCGGCAGCATACTCATTCAAACCTTCGGGTTCAAAATTATTTTTACCTGGTACGCCGCAGTCATTGCCGCTTCGGTGGTGTCGCTGCCTTTGATGTACCAAAACGTAAAAGCCGCCTTTCTCAACGTAGATCCGGCCTATGAGCGGGCCGCCCGCACCTTTGGGCAGCAGCGAGAGCAAAATCTTCTGGACTATCACCTTTCCGCTGGCCTGGCCCGGTATTATCAGCGGCATTGTGCTGGCCTTCTGCCGAGCCATCGGCGAATTTGGTGCCACCCTGATGGTAGCCGGCAACATTCCCGGCAAAACTCAAACCATGCCCACCGCCATCTATTACGCGGTGGAAAACGGCAATAGCGCAGAAGCCAATGTGCTGGTGCTGATTATGACCGTATTCAGCTTTGTGTTGATTTTAAGCCTGAACCAATGGCTGGAAAAACACAATTATCTGGGAAAGTAGGTGATACCGGTGGCCGTTTCATTTTCCTTACAAAAAAGCTGGACCAATTCCAACTGGATATCGCCTGCCAGTTTCCCGGCGGCGTTTTGGTAGTGCAGGGAGAGTCGGGCTCTGGCAAAAGCACCATTTTAAACTGTCTGTCTGGTCTGCTCAAGCCCGACGCCGGTCGGATACAGGTGGGCCAGCGGGTGTTATTTGACAGCGCCCAGAACATCAATATCGCCGTACAAAAGCGAAATATCGGCTATGTATTCCAAAACTATGCCCTGTTTCCCAACATGACGGTGGAAAAAACATTCTCTACGGCTTGAAAAATCAGGCGGCCTATCGAGATACCGCCCAGCGGCAGCAAATGCTGCAATATATGGAATATATTCTGGATACCTTCCGCATCAGCCATTTGCGCAAAAAATATCCCGTTCATATTTCCGGCGGCGAAAGCAGCGCACCGCCTTGGCGCGGGCCATTGTCACCAAGCCGGAGCTTCTGTTGTTAGACGAGCCCTTTTCCGCCTTAGACGTCAAAACCAAAGAAATCGTCTATCAGGAATTTTTAGACTTGAAGCATCAATTTCAGATTCCCATTATCCTAATCAGCCATGATCCCAGAGAAGGCGATTTATTTGCCGATTACCGTCTCTACTTAGAGCAGGGCCATGCGCAAGACCAAACCACCTAACCAAATATTCCTTAGTTCCCCTTTGTCAAATATCAAAATGGTGTGCAAGCTATCCGTTTCTTCTGAATTTGACAATGGTAAAAAATCCTTTCCTCTGTCCAAGGAAAGGATTTTTTTTATGCACCGATTTTTTATATTGCGTCTTGACAAGTGCAGCGTTTTCCAGGAAAATGATGTACAATGAGAATGTTTAGCAACAACCATGGAATTATAGGAGGCACTATTTTGTTTGAATTTGAACTCATCAAAGAATGTAAAGAAACCGGCGCCCGGGCCGGTATTTTCCACACGCCCCACGGCGATATCCAAACACCGGTGTTTATGCCGGTAGGAACCCAGGCGACGGTAAAAACCATGACGTCGGAAGAATTAAAAGAATGCAATGCTCAAATCATTCTGAGCAATACCTATCATCTCTATCTACGGCCCGGCCATGAACTGGTGCAGGAAGCCGGCGGCCTGCATCAGTTTATGAATTGGGACAGGCCCATTTTAACCGACAGCGGCGGTTTTCAAGTGTTCAGCCTAGGCGATTTGCGCAAAATCAAAGAAGAAGGGGTGGAGTTTCGCTCCCATATTGACGGTTCCAAGCATTTATTTACACCGGAAAAGGTAATGGAAATTGAAAATGCGTTGGGAGCTGATATCATCATGGCCTTTGACGAATGCAATCCCTATCCCGCCACCTATGAATATGTGCAGCATTCCTCCGACCGCACCGTGCGCTGGTTAGAACGCTGCAAAGCCGCCCATAAGCGGGAGGACCAGGCCTTGTTCGGCATTATCCAAGGCGGCATGTATCGGGATTTGCGGGAAAAAATGCCCGGGAAATTACCGCCATCGACTTGCCCGGCTACGGCATCGGCGGCTTGAGCGTAGGCGAGCCACCAGAAACCATGTACGAAATGCTGGAGTACACCACGCCCCTCATGCCCAAACACAAGCCCCGCTACCTGATGGGCGTAGGCGCGCCGGAAAACCTCATCGAAGGCGTTATACGCGGCGTCGATATGTTTGATTGCGTGTTGGCCACCCGCATTGCCCGTAACGGCACCGTGTTCACCAAAAACGGCAAGCTGGTTATCCGCAACGCCGAATATGCCCACGATTTCCGGCCCATGGAAGAAGGCTGCCAGTGCTATGCCTGCCGCAATTACAGCCGCGCCTATATCCGCCATTTAATCAAAGAGCGGCGAAGTGCTGGGCATTCGGCTGACCACCATGCACAACATCCATTTCTGACCAATCTCATGCAAGAAATGCGTCAGGCTATCTTAGAAGACCGCATGGTGCAGTTCCGCCAAGATTTTTACAAAAACTTAGCAGGAAAATAAAGGACTTTCCCCTTTCAAGCAGGAACTTATGACAAAGAAGGTATTGTGAAGGAGGTGGGAGCTATGGGCTCCATGAATGGTATTCTTTATTTATTAGTTGTAGTGGCTGTGTTTTGGTTTTTCCTAATTCGTCCACAACAGCAGCAGGCAAAAAACGGGCTGAAATGTTAACTTCCCTGAAGGTGGGCGACAAAATCGTTACCATCGGCGGTATTTGTGGCGTGATCCAGCGCATTACCGACGACAAAATTTTTATTGAAATCGCTGACGGCATCGTCATCGAAATGCTGCGCAACTCTATTTCTACCTTAGACGTAGAAGAGGATTTGCCAAATCCTTTTTGAAGACGAAGAAGAGGAAGCAGAAGAGGACGACGACATTTACTACGAGGACGACGAGGAAGACGGCATCCAACTGGATGAAACCAAAAAGAAAATTAAAAACGAAAACTAAAAACGGCAAAAAAAGAGCGAACCTGTCTTGGTTCGCTCTTTTCCTATTATCCAACTGAAATACTAGATTTAGCTGTGTTTTTCGAAAAAAACCAAAAAAATCATACTAAATGTGCAAAATCATATATAAAATAAACGGACTGGATAATATTAAAAATCTTTTTGTAAGTAAAAAAATGGCTTTATCAATGGGTTTGTCTGCTTTTCTGGCGGCGGGGCGCGGCGCTGGTGACAATTTGAACGGCGGTGGGAAAGGTGTTATAATTTGAAGCAGATGTTTGGAAGGGGCGTGAAGGGATGGTATCCTTGCAAGGACTGCAGAAATTAACGCTGTTGGATTATCGGGCCGGGTGGCTTGTACGGTGTTTACCAGCGGCTGTAATTTCCGCTGTCCCTTTTGTCAAAATGGGGACCTTTTGCCCTGCGGACAGCCCAGCCAGTATACCGAAGCCGATTTGCTGACTTTTCTGCAAAGCCGGCGGGGGCTGCTGGACGGCGTTTGCATCAGCGGCGGCGAGCCGTTGCTGCAGGCGGAGCTGCCGCAGCTTTTGGAGCAAATCAAAGCCATGGGCTATCTGGTCAAGCTGGATACCAACGGCAGCTTTCCAGAGCGGCTGCAGCGTCTGGCAGAGCAAGGTCTGGTGGACTATGTGGCTATGGATATCAAAAAGCAGTCCGTCCCGCTATGGCGCGGCCTGCGGGGTAGGGGCGCTTTACTGGCCCCAGGTGCAGCGGAGCGCAGCGTTTTTGCTGCAAGGCGGGCTGCCCTATGAGTTCCGCACAACGGTGGTGCGGGGAGCTGCACGGGCCGGAGGAATTACAGGCCATTGGGCGCTGGCTCCAAGGGGCCCAGCGTTATTTTTTGCAGAGCTTTGAAAATTCGGAGCGGGTGTTGCAGCCCGGCTTGCACAGCTATTCGGCGGCCCAACTGGAGGCGTTGCGGCAGGCGGTGCTGCCCTGGATCCCGCAGGCAGAGCTGCGGGGTGTTACCGTAGACCGGGCGTAAAGAGAGAAAAAAGCAGAAATAGGGGTGTTGAGATGTATACAGTGGTGAAACGAGACGGCGCTATCGCCGAGTTTGATATTGCCAAAATCAGCAAGGCCATTACCAAGGCCTTTGAAGCGCAGGAAAAGCAATATCATCCCAGCGTGATTGATTTGCTGGCGTTAAAGGTTACGGCCGATTTTGAGCCGAAAATCAAGCAGGACCGCATTCAGGTGGAGGACATTCAGGACAGTGTGGAGGACGTGCTGATCCAGGCCGGGTATGCCGATGTGGCCAAAGCCTATATTTTATACCGCAAGCAGCGGGAAAAAATCCGCAATATGAAATCGACCATTTTGGATTATAAAGAATTGGTGGACAGTTATTTGGATGTGACCGACTGGCGGGTAAAGGAAAACTCCACCGTCACCTATTCGGTAGGCGGTTTGATTTTTGAGCAACAGCGGCGCCATAACGGCCAACTACTGGCTTTCCGAGGTATACGACGAGGAGATCGCCAACGCCCACCGCAACGCCGATATACACATTCACGATCTTTCCATGCTGACCGGCTACTGCGCCGGATGGTCGTTAAAGCAGCTCATTCAGGAGGGCTTGGGCGGCATTTCCGGCAAAATTACGTCGGCGCCGGCCAAGCACTTATCCACGCTGTGCAATCAGATGGTCAACTTTTTGGGAATCATGCAGAACGAATGGGCGGGCGCGCAGGCGTTTTCTTCCTTTGATACCTATTTGGCGCCCTTTGTGAAGGTGGACAATTTATCTTACGAGCAGGTGAAAAAAGTGCATCGAGTCCTTTGTATACGGCGTAAATACGCCCAGCCGTTGGGGCACCCAGTCGCCCTTCTCCAATATTACGCTGGATTGGGACGTGCCAGCCGATTTGGCGGAGCTCAACGCCATTGTGGGCAATCAGGAGATGGATTTCAAATATAAAGACTGCAAAAAGAAATGGACATGATTAATAAGGCTTTTATTGAAATCATGATTGAAGGCGACGCCAATGGACGGGGCTTTCAGTATCCCATTCAACGTACTCCATTACGAAAGATTTTGACTGGTCCGATACGGAAAACAACCGTCTGCTGTTTGAGATGACGGCCAAATACGGCACGCCCTATTTTTCCAACTATATCAACAGCGATATGCAGCCCAGCGACGTGCGCAGTATGTGCTGCCGGCTGCGCTTAGATTTGCGGGAGCTGCGCAAAAATCGGGCGGGTTCTTCGGCAGCGGGGAAAGCACCGGCTCGGTGGGCGTGGTGACTATCAATTTGCCCCGTATTGCTTATCTGGCAGCCGATGAGACCGATTTTTACCGCCGGCTGGACAAGCTGATGGATATTGCGGCCCGTTCGTTGAAGGTGAAACGGAGAGAAATTACCAAAATGCTGGAGGAAGGGCTATATCCTTATACCAAGCGCTATTTGGGCAGCTTTGACAATCATTTTTCCACCATCGGTTTGGTGGGCATGAACGAAGCCTGCCTGAACGCTAAGTGGCTGGCCATGGATTTAACCCAGCGCCCGGCTCAGCAGTTTGCCAAAGATGTGTTAAACCACATGCGGGAACGGCTGTCCGATTATCAGGAGCAATACGGCGATTTGTATAATCTGGAAGCAACGCCGGCCGAATCGACCACTTACCGGCTGGCCAAACATGACGTGGCCCGCTATCCCGATATTATCACAGCGTCGGAAGCTGGGGGCACGCCCTATTACACCAATAGCTCCCATTTGCCGGTAGGCTATACCGAGGATATTTTCTCGGCGCTGGACATTCAGGACCAATTGCAGACCTTATATACGTCCGGTACGGTATTTCACGCATTTTTAGGGGAAAAGCTGCCCGACTGGCGGGCTGCCGCCGCTTTGGTGCGCAAGATTGCCGAACATTATACGCTGCCCTATTATACGCTGTCGCCAACCTATTCGATTTGCCGCCAGCACGGCTATTTAAGCGGCGAGCAGTACCGCTGCCCGGTCTGCGGCGCGGAAACAGAGGTATACAGTCGCATTACCGGCTATTACCGGCCTGTGCAGCACTGGAACGACGGGAAAACCCAGGAATTTAAGGATCGGAAGGTGTATGATGTGGCCCGTTCGGTGCTGAAAAAGGGACAGCAGCCGGCGGAACAGCCTGCCGCCCAGCGGGAAACTGGCCTGGGCTGCGGTGGGGGAAGAAGTGTTGCTGTTTACCACCAAAACCTGCCCCAACTGCAAAATGGCCGAGGCCTTTTGGAGCAGAGCACAGTACCCTATACCAAAGTAGCCGCCGAGGAGCATGCCGATTTGGTGCAGCAATACGGCATTATGCAGGCGCCGACGCTGGTGGTCAGCCAAAAAGAGGGCGTGCAGAAATTTGTCAACGTGTCGGAAATCCGCCGGTATTTGGAGCAGCAGCGTTTCGCATAAAGGGCGCTGTCGGAAACGATACTTTTTTCAGAAAAGTTTCGCTGGAAATTGCAAAAAATGTGAAGAAATATTTGCACTATTGACAAAACAGCTATATAATAGATAAGTATTTGAATTTTAGGAGGAGCGATTTATGCGTTGGCAAAAAGTTGGAACATTGATTGCAACAGTGCTGATTGTTGTAATCGCCGCCGGCATCATCTTCCCCATCTGCGCGGACCACGCGGTATTGGGGTTGGATTTGCAGGGCGGTGTTGCGGTTCGTCTGGAAGCGCCGGATGGAACCTCGCAAGACGATATGGAAGCAGCCAAAAGTGTAATTGAAAACCGTATCAATGCGCTGGGTGTTGCCGAACCGGAAGTGCGCTTGGAAGGCAGCAACCGGATTTCTGTAGAATTACCTGGGGTGGAAGACGCCGAGGAAGCGGTGCGGGTCATTGGCACCACTGCCAAGCTGCAGTTTGTCCGTTATGACAACGGCGAGTTAATTTTAGAAGGCGGGCAGTTGACCAAAGCCAGCGCCTATATGAATCAGGAAGCCATCAGCGCTTCTGAAATGTATGGCGTTGCCTTGGAATTTAACAGTGAAGGCACTAAAGCCTTTGCAAATGCCACCACCGATTTGATTAATACCTATGGTACCAGCGAAAGCACCAGAGAAAGCAGAATTATCGCCATCATTCTGGATGACCAGGTCATTTCTGCGCCCAGTGTGCAAACCGCCATTACCAACGGCAAGGCTCAGATTTCCGGCAGCTTTGATACCTTTGAATCGGCCCAGAGTCTGGCGATGATGTTGCAGGGCGGTGCGCTGCCTGTAGATTTTAACGATTGTGGAAAAACAGACCACCGGTCCCCAGTTGGGCGCTGACTCTATTGCAAAAGAGCATCAAGGCCGCTATCATTGGGATTACAGCGCTGGCTGTCTTTATGATTGTGGTTTACCGGGGGCCCGGCGTGGTGGCTACCTTTGCGTTGCTGTTGTACTCCATTTTGGTAATTGGCGCCAATGTGGCCATTAAAGCCACCATTACGCTGCCGGTGATTGCGGCGTTCCTGTTGTCGGTAGGGATGGCGGTAGACGCCAACGTCATTATTTTTGAGCGGATTAAGGAAGAACTGCGGGCCTGCAAAACCTTGCGGGTGGCCATTGAATCCGGCTTCAAAAAAGGCCTTTGCTACCATTTTTGACTCCAACATTACCACCTTGCTGGCCGCGGTGATTTTGATTGGCTTCGGCAGCGGTTCGGTGCGCGGGTTTGCCGTAACATTGACCATCGGGATTTTGGCCAGTATGTTTACCGCCATTACCTTTACCCGTTTTATGTTGACCACACTGGTATCTTCCAACCTGGTGCGTAACCCTAAATTATATGGACTGCAGGGAGGTATCTGTGATGAAGATTGATGTAATCGGAAAAAGAAAAATCTGGTATGCCATTTCTATTATCGTGCTGGTTGCCGGTTTGGTATCTCTGTTGGTGCAGGGCATGAATTTGGGCATTGACTTTATCGGCGGCAACCGTATCAACGTACAGTTTGCCCAGCAGGTAGATATTGCCGATTTGCGTACTGCGTTGACGGAAAACGGCTTGAAGGCAGCAAAATTCAGGAAATGTCCGACGGTTCCTATCTGCTGAAAACTGCAGAGATGGATCAGGCCAAACAGGATGCTGTGATGGCTGATTTGGAAGCCGCTTCGGTGAATTTGAAATTGTGGAAAGCGGTTTTGGTAGGGCCCAGCGTGGGCGCCGAGCTGAAAAAAGAACGCGCTGATTTCTCTGGCGCTGGCTGTGGTGCTGATGATTGCCTATATCACCTACCGGTTTGAAATGCACTTTGCCATTGCCGGCGTGTTGGCGCTGTTCCACGATATTTTTGTGGTAGTGGCTTTGTTCAGCATCTTCCAGTTGGAAATCGACAGCACCTTTATTGCGGCGCTGCTGACCATTTTGGGTATTCCATCAATGATAAAATCGTTGTGTTCGACCGAATTCGGGAAAATATGGGCCGGGTGAAAAAGGATCAACTGTCCGGTTTGGTCAATGACAGTATCAAGCAGAGCTTTACCCGTTCGATGAATACTTCCATCAGTACGTTAATCTTGCTGCTGGCGCTGTTCTTCTTTGGCGGACAAACCACAAGAATTTTCGTGCTGGCTATGATTATCGGCGTTGTGGCAGGGACCTATTCTTCTCTATGCATTGCCAGCCCCATCTGGTATGAATTTAAGATGCATTTGAAAGGCAATCGGGTTCAGGCCAAGTAAAAAAAGAATTGGAACTGTCAAGTTAGAAATGAGAAGTTGGCAGGTTGCAGTTGATTGAGAAAAGCAGTTTCCTCATGCAGGAAGCTGCTTTTTTTGTGTTTGCTGGCATCAGGCCCTAGCCCTCTATTGACGATTTTGATTAGGAGCGATAATATAGGAACAATCATAACTATAAATTTTTTTTGCGTTATAAACAATCAATCTGGAACTCCAGATTCCTTAACAAGTTCTTAACTTTTTGTAAATGGCTTACGGCGAAAAAGGCGGCAAGCGGAGGACGCAAGGCGGCCTTTTGCTGGACTGGAAGGTTTTGGATTGGCGCCATTGAGCTGATAAATAAATTTTTGTTTAAAAATCGCTTTAGACAGGGAAAAAGACAATATAGCGCTTTTTGTGACAAAAAGCATGAATTGTCAGTTGAGTTTTGAAATTAGTTTGGGTATAATAACAAGGGTATGGTCATAAGAATATTCTGAAATCCATAATAGAGGTGGAAGTATGTATAAAATTGGAATTGATGTCGGGTCCACAACCATCAAGTGCGTGGTGCTGGATGAAAATCATAATATTGTGTACAAATCCTATCAGCGCCATCGGGCCATGATTAAAGAGAAAATTCATGAGCTGGTGCTGATGATTGGGCAGGAAATTCTGCAGGGACAGCAGGCTTGCTTGGCGTTGACCGGCTCGGCTTCTCTGGGACTGGCAGACTATTTTGAAATTCCATTTGTACAGGAGGTTGTGGCCACCCAGATTGCGGTGGAGCAATATCCGGAAACCATTGATGTTGTGATAGAATTAGGCGGCGAGGACGCCAAAATTTTGTTTTTAACCAACGGGGTAGAGGTGCGCATGAACGGCACCTGCGCCGGCGGTACCGGCGCTTTTATCGACCAGATGGCTGTGCTGCTGGACGTGTCGGTGGAGGAAATGGACCAGTTGGCGTTGCAGGCCCAGCGCATTTATCCTATTGCTTCCCGTTGCGGTGTGTTTGCCAAAACCGATGTGCAGCCGCTGTTAAATCAGGGGGCGCGCAAGGAGGATTTGGCGGCGAGCATTTTCCAGGCCGTGGTCAATCAGACCATCGCCGGCCTGGCCCAAGGCCGGGAACTGAAAGGGAAAAATGATGTTTTTGGGCGGCCCGCTGACCTTCTTAAAGGGCTTGCAGAAGAGTCTTTATTGATGTGTTGCATTTGGACAGCAACACTGGAATATTTCCGGCGGACGCCCAATATTATGTGGCCTATGGTGCCGCTTTTGTATGCGGGCAGCGAACAGCCGGTGGATTTTTGCCAAGCTGACAGAGCGGATGGAGGCTGCCGGAGAAATCAAACAGTACGACAGCGGATTGCCGCCGCTGTTTGCCAATGAGGACGAATACCGGCAGTTTCAGGCGCGGCATGGCCGGGCTGTCATCCCCAAGGCCAACTGGAGGGCTATGCCGGCACAGTAACCATCGGCATCGACGCCGGTTCTACTACGGTAAAGCTGGTGGTCATCGGGGAGCAGGATGAAATTCTTTACAGCAAATATATGTTGAGCAACGGCAATCCGGTAGAGCTGGTGCAGGAGGCTTTGCAGGAAATTTACAGCGTCAATCCCCATTTGCGGGTGGTGGGCAGCGTGGCCACTGGCTATGGCGAGGAATTGGTGAAAAACGCCTTTTCGCTGGACGACGGGCTGGTGGAAACGGTGGCTCATTTGACGGCGGCGCAAAAAATGATGCCCGACGTGGACTTTATCATCGACATTGGCGGACAGGACATGAAATGCTTCAAAATCCGCAATCAGGTTATCGATACCATTTTCTTAAACGAAGCCTGTTCGTCCGGCTGCGGCTCCTTTATCTCTACCTTTGCCACGGCGTTGGGCTATTCGGTGAAAGATTTTGCGGCCCTGGGGCTCTTTGCCCAGCATCCGGTCGATTTGGGCTCCCGCTGCACCGTGTTTATGAATTCGTCGGTGAAGCAGGCCCAAAAGGAAGGGGCCGAAATCGAGGATATCTCGGCGGGGCTGTCCATTAGCGTGGTTAAAAATGCGCTGTATAAGGTTATTCGCGCCACTTCAGCGGAAAGTTTGGGGCGCCATATTATCGTGCAGGGCGGTACTTTCCTCAACGACGCCATTTTGCGGGCCTTTGAGCAGGAGGTTGGTATCGAGGTCATTCGGCCCAATATTGCCGGCTTGATGGGCGCTTACGGGGCGGCCCTGTATGCCCGCAGCTTGGGTTTGGCCCAGTCGCAGATTTTAGATGTGGAGGGCTTGGCCCACTTCTCCCATGAAACCACCGAACGGGTTTGCCAGTTGTGCGGCAATCACTGCAAGCTGACGGTCAACCGGTTCAACAATAATCGGGAGCTCATTGCCGGCAACCGCTGTGAACGGCCGATTAAGAGCCAGGAGAAAAACTTTATCAATATCACCTACAATGCCTATCGCTATAAGCGGGACCAGATTTTAAAGCGCAAGAGCGTCAAGGGCAAACGGGGGCGGATTGGCCTGCCCATGGGCCTGAATATCTACGAAAACTATCACTTCTGGCATCCCATTTTGACCAATTTGGGCTATGAAGTGGTGCGGGCGCCCTTTGGCAGCCGAGATTTGTTCCTGGAAGGACAGGCAACCATTCCGTCCGATACGGTTTGTTATCCGGCTAAAATGATGCACGGCAGCGTAACCCATCTCATTCAAAAGCAAGGGTGCAGAAGATTTTTTATCCCTGCCTGCCCTATAATTTTGATGAGCATATCAGCGGCAACCATTATAATTGCCCGGTGGTGGCCTATTATCCGGAGGTGCTGTCGGCCAATATGTCGCTGCTGCAGGAAGTGCGCTTTATGAGCAATTACCTAGGGCCCCACAATGAAAAGCATTTTGTGAAAAAGCTGCACGAAGCCTTTCAGCAGGATAAAGTGACCTTGAAAGAAGCCAAAGCGGCGGCAGCCTTGGGTTATCAGCAGCAGGAAGCCTATTTGAAGGATTTGAAGCGCTACGGCAAAGAGGCCATCCAATTTGCCCGGGAAAACCATCTGCCCATCATTGTGCTGGCCGGCCGGCCCTACCATGTGGACCCGGAAATCAATCATGGCATTGACCAGCTCATTACCAGCTATGGCGCGGTGGTTATTTCGGAGGATTGCTTGCCCTTGGCCAAGAGCAAGTTCCATACCAACGTGTTAAATCAGTGGACCTATCATGCCCGTCTGTACAATGCGGCCCATTATGTAACCCAGCAGCCCGATATGTATCTGGTGCAGTTGGTATCCTTCGGTTGCGGCTTAGACGCTATCACCACCGACGAGGTGCGAGATATTTTGGAGCGGAAAGGCCATTTATATACGCAAATTAAGATTGACGAAATCAATAATCTGGGCGCGGTCAAAATCCGTCTGCGCAGCTTGTTTGCAGCCATTGCCCAGAAACAGAGAACAAAGGGGTGAGCAGTGTATGGCAAAATTGGAATATGATAAAAACGGACGGTTGATCTTTACCAAAGAAATGAAGGAAGAGTATACCATTTTGGTGCCCATGATGCTGCCCATTCATTTTTCCATGCTGAAGTCGATTTTTCAGCGGGAAGGCTACAAAATGGAAGTGCTGGAAACCCAAAACAGCAATATCATCCAAATGGGGCTTAAATATTGCCACAACGATATCTGCTATCCGGCCCAGTTGACCATCGGTCAGTTGATGGACGCGCTGCAGAGCGGCAAATATGATATTCACAAAGTAGCGGTGATGATGTCGCAGACTGGCGGCGGCTGTCGGGCTTCCAATTATATCAGTCTGCTACGCAAGGCCTTAGACCGGGCCGGTTTGGACTTTGTGCCGGCGGTGTCCATCAATTTCGGCGGCTTGGAGGAAAATCCCGGCTTTGTCATCACCAAAAAAAATGATTTACGAGATGGCCAATGCGGTCATTTACGGCGATTTGCTCATGTGTCTGCACAATCAGACGCTGCCCTATGAGAAAGAGCCAGGCGCTTCCCAGCGCTTGGTGGACCACTTTACCCAGATGCTCAACGAGGATTTCTCCAAGGGCGAAAGTATGGGGCCAAAAGCCATCCGCAAGAAAAATGGATGAATTGTGACCGCCTTTGCCCAAGTGCCGGTACACAAAAAGGACAAAGTGCGGTGGGCATTGTAGGCGAAATTTATGTCAAATTTGCACCGCTGGGCAATAACAATCTGGAAGCCTTTTTGCTGAAAGAAAATGCCGAGCCGGTGGTGCCCGGCTTGCTGGACTTTTTGCTGTACACCATCGACACCGGCGTGGAGGATTTCATCCGCTACGGCGGCAAGATTATCAAACCGGCTGTTACCAGTTATCTGATGCATCTGTTCAGCGGCATTCAAAAAAAGATATGATTAAGGCCATTGAAAAGGCGGGGTGTTTCCATGCGCCGTCCAGCTTTGCCCGCACCAAGAAGCTGGCCGGAGAAGTCATCGACTATGGCGTCAAAATGGGCGAAGGCTGGCTTTAACCGGCGAAATGATGGCGTTGATTGACGAGGGCGTCAACAATATTGTCTGCACCCAGCCCTTCGGCTGCCTGCCCAACCACGTGCGGCCGCGGCATGATGCGGCGTATCAAAAGCATCCATCCCGACGCCAATATCGTAGCCATCGACTATGATGCCAGCGCCACCAGAGTCAACCAGGAAAACCGGCTCAAACTGATGCTGGCCACAGCCAGAAAACTACAGAACGCATAAACGCTGCTAACTCTTGCCCCACAGCAAGTCTTTCCAGCCTAGCGCATAGAACAAATCAAAAAGCCTCCGCCGAAACAACTTGGCGGAGGTCTTTTTTCTATCCTGCAAATGGCAGAGCCTTTTCCAAAGCCCAAAAAGCGATGGCAGGGTAAATCGCTCATCCATCTGCCATGGCGAACAAGTACCCTAAAACGCCATCCAATATCGGAATGAAAAAGGACACAAAACAATCGCTACCGCCCTATGGGTTTCAATTCCCGCTATCTTTTGCCAACATTCTGCGTCAATATGGACGAACGGCGCAGGCTGTCTTTAGGCGGTGGACGTAATCCACAAAGCTAAAGACAGGCAAGTCGGTGTCCATTGCCCGGACGCTTGAAGCTCATTTGAAGCACGTTTGAAGTACATTTTTCTGTACGAATGTGCGAATGTGCGAATGGTCGGGTAGGGCAGGATAGGCAAAGGATAGCAAAAAATTTGAAGTGTAGCAAAGCAAAGAAGGGCAGCAAATAACACCGAAAATAGAAGAAAAATAAAATCCAATCGCCCCAAAGAAATACAACGCATTTTGGTTGTAATACAAGCTATTTTTATGGTATGATATATAATTAAATAGATGATTTTGATGTTTTTTCGATTGATAAAGGACAAATCGAAAAAAAGGGGTGATAGGAACCATGAGAATGAATCGATGGGTTGTGCAGCAGACCGACGGGCCCTGCGGGAGCGATTGATCAAGGAGTTGGGCATTTCTCCTGTTTTGGCCAATTTGCTGCTAAATCGCGGGTACCGGCAACCGCAGGAAATTCGGGAATTTTTAAATCCGTCTTTGGAGCAGCTCTCTTCGCCGTTTGAGATGCTGAATATGGGCGCGGCGGTGGAGCGCATTTTGCAGGCGGTTGCTGATAAAGAAAAAATCGTGGTGTACGGCGACTACGATGTGGACGGGATTTGCGCCAGCGTGACGCTTTATCAGGGCTTGCAGCAGCTACAGGCCGATGTGGACTATTATGTGCCCGATAGAATGGAGGAAGGCTACGGCGTCAATACGCCGGCGCTGAGAGCGATTTTTGAAAACGGCGCCAAGCTGCTGGTAACGGTGGACTGCGGCATCAGCTCCTGGCAAGAGGTAGCGGCGGCCAAAAAGCTGGGGCATGGACGTGATTGTGACGGACCATCACCAACTGCCGGAGGTCTTGCCCGACTGTATCATTGTCAATCCTGTTTTAAGTCAGAGCGAGCAGGATAAATGGCGGTATCTGTGCGGCACCGGCGTGGCCTTTAAGGTGGTGCAGGGGCTATTTGCCCGCTATTATCAGGAAGACGGCTTTTCCAAACGGATGCTGCCCTTTTTTTGGATTTGGCGGCTTTGGCGACGGTGGCTGATATTGTGCCGTTAAAGGCTGATAACCGGGTGCTGGTCAAGTTTGGTCTGGAGCAGATGGCGTTGGGCCAACGGCCCGGTTTGGCGGCTTTGTGGAAGGTTGCGCAGAATAATGGGCAGATTACGCCGACCACGACGGCGGTCGGGTTTGGCTTGGCGCCCAGGTTAAACGCCTGCGGCCGGATTGGCGATGTGCGGCTGGGATTGCAGCTATTGACCATCCAGGACGAGCAGGAGGCTGCGCTGATTGCAGAAAAACTGGATGAGGAAAACCGGCAGCGGCAAAATATTGAGCGGGCTATTTATGAGGAAGCGCTGGAAAAGGTGCAGGCGCAAGGGCTCAATCAGCAGGACGGGCTGATTGTGGTGGGCGAAAACTGGCATCCCGGCGTGATCGGCATTGTGGCCTCTCGGCTGGTAGAACGGTTTTATACGCCGACCATTGTGCTGACGTTAAACAATGGCCTGTATAAGGGTTCTGGACGGAGCATTGAGGGCTTTCATTTGCAGCAGGCGCTGAGCCAATGTTCCGAATTGTTGGTAAATTACGGCGGGCATAGTCAGGCGGCGGGGCTTGGCTTACGGCCGGAGGATTTGCCGGCTTTCCGCAAAAGGTTTGCCCAGGTTGTGGCGGCCAATACGACCAGCGATTCTTTTTATCCCTAATTTGCTCATTGACAGTGAAATAGAGATGCAGGAGCTGAACGGGGAAATCTATAAAGAAATCTGTAAAATTCAGCCGACTGGCACCATGAATCCTACGCCGGTTTTTGTATGCCGGGGCCAGAAAACGCTGGAAAGCCGCACTGTGGGCAGCAGCGGCGATCATCTGCGCATTAAGCTGCGGGCCGGACAGGGCGATATTTACGGAATTGGCTTTAAAAAGGCCGAGCTGGAGCCGCTGATGCGGGAAGGCTCGGTGGACATTGCCTTTAGTTTGGACAAGAACACCTTTAACGGCAAAACCAGCTTGCAGATGCTGATTAAAGATGTGAAGTCTTATCGCAGACCAGACCAGATGACCTTATTGGACCGTTTGTTTTTTTATAAGGACGCCTATTTAGAGGACGATCCTTATCGTTCCATTGGGGAACAGGAGCAGTTTTATACCAAGGTGGTCGGCGTTACTTTTGAAGACCGGCAGCAATTGGTGGAGCAGTTGGCGGCGGGGCAAGGGCTGGAGCTGCGGCGGGAGCAGGAAAATCCCTACGATGAAAATGCCATTGCTGTGTTTGCCGACAACGGGCAGGTGGGCTATTTGAAGCGGAGCATCGCCCGCCATCTGGCGCCCAATTTTGATAAGGGCGTTCCATATCAGGCCATGGTGGTGCAGGTAACCGGCAGCGCGGAGAAAAATTGGGGCGTCAATATTTTTATTCAGCGCATGGATCGGGGCGCGGAATGCAATGGGGAGGCCCAGCAGCAACTGCGGCGGGAACTGGAACAACTGACGGAACCGCAACTGCGGGAGCGCATTCGGCAGGCCCTTTTGGGTGACCATGCTTACCGTCCCAAACAGCAGGAGGCTTTTAGACCGGCTCTATCGGGGCGACAATGTGCTGGCCATTTTGGGAACGGGCCGGGGAAAATCGGCCATTTTCCAGAGCTATAGCGCTTATCTGGCCTTGTGGAAGCGTCAGGTTACTATCATTGTGTATCCGTTGCGGGCTTTGGTGAATGACCAGTACCAGGCCCTAGAAAAAATTGCAGTCGCTGGGGCTGACGGTGCGTTTGGGCACCGGCGCTTTGAAGGCGAGGAACGGGCCGCTTTCTTCCAGCAGGTGCTGGAGGGCCAGGTGGATATCATTTTGACAACGCCGGAGTTTTTATTGTGCAACAAAGGGCGGTTTCTGAAGCTGGGCAGCCGTTTGGGCCTGGTGGTCATCGATGAGGCCCATCATCTGGTCAGCCGCCGTCAGGGTTATAAGCAGCTACCGGAAGGCTTGCGGGAGATAGGGCCTCAGCAGGTGCTGGCGGTGACAGCCACCGCCGGCGATGAAGCGGCGGCCCAGATTATGGAGTGCTTGCAGATTGACAGTGTGGTGGTCGATCCCCCACGTGCGGGATAATCTGCAAATTGTCGATGGGCGGGAAACTTATAAAAAGGCCGATTATCTGCTGCGTTTGGTCAATGGCGGGGAAAAAGACGGTGATCTACTTGAACAGCCGTCAGAAGGTGGTGCAGTTGGCCGAATTGCTGCGGGAGAAAGCGGCGCCGGCTATGCGGGACAAAATTTGCTATTATCACGGCGGCTTGGCTTCGGGCGACCGTTTGGCCATTGAAAAAAGCCTTTCGCTGCGGCGAGCTGCAAGTCATCGTGACCACCAGCGCTTTCGGCGAGGGTATCGATATTCCCGATATTCGCCATGTGGTGCTGTATCATTTGAGCTTTTCCAGTGAAGAATATAATCAGTTGGCCGGCCGTGCCGGTCGGGATGGTCAGCCGGCGCAGGTGCATTTGCTGTATAACCGGCGGGATGAAACCCTAAATCAAACGGTTCTGGCATCTTCTTGTCCTACCAGGGAGGTGCTGGGAAATTTTATAAGTTATTGCAGGCTTTAATTCAGGGCAAGCCGGCCATTGAGCTGACTAACGGGGAATTGGCCGAGCTGGTAAAACGGGAGCGCTTTGCCGAGCCCACTGATTCCTGCATCAGTAATTGGTTGGGGATTTTTGAGGAACTTGGTTTTCTGGAACGGGAACAGGGAAGGCAACAAGCGGAGAATTATTATGATACCAAGTCCTAATAAGATGGATTTATTTTCGTCGCTGCGCTATCAGGAATGTATGGCGGAGCTGGAGGATTTTCAGAAGTATTTGCAGATTGCCTTTGAGCAAAATCGGGACAAGCTGCTGACTGCTATTAATCGGCCTATTTATCCGGCCCAATGGCAGTGATTTTCGGGGGGAACGATATGATTCGATTTAAAGATTTATTAGACGCTGTATATGAAAACAATCCCAAAGCAGATTTGGAGCTGTTGGAGGAAGTCTACCGTTTTGCTGAGGATTTGCATAAAGGGCAGTTCCGCAAATCAGGAGAACCTTATATCATCCATCCCTTGTCGGTGGCTCTGATTTTGGCGCAGTTGGGGATGGACGAAGGCTGTGGCGGCCGGTCTGCTGCATGATGTGGCGGAGGATACCCGCTGCAAGCAGAATTGCCTGGAAAATAATTTCGGCGAGGAAGTTACCTTTTGGTAAACGGCGTTACCAAGCTGAACAAGCTGGAATGTAACTCGAAAGAAGAACGGCAGTTGGAAAGCTACCGGAAGATGTTTTTATCCATGGCGGAGGATGTGCGGGTGGTGATGATTAAGCTGGCGGACCGTCTGCATAATATGCGCACGCTGAAATATCAGTCGCCGGAAAAACAACGGGCCATTTCGCAGGAAACGCTGGAGATTTACGCGCCCATCGCCAATCGGTTGGGGATTTCTAAAGTGAAATGGGAATTGGAGGACCTATGCCTGCGGTATTTAGAGCCGGACAAGTTTTATGATTTGGTAGAACGGATTGCCATGAAGCGGGATGAACAGGAGCAGTACATTCAGGAAATCATCCATAAATTGCATCAGGAATTGGATAAGGTTGGCATTCAAGCTGAAATTTCCGGACGGCCCAAGCATTTCTACAGCATCTATAACAAAATGAAAAAAGCAGAATAAGGATTTAGACGAGCTGTATGATTTGATTGCGGTGCGGTTGCTGGTGGATTCGGTCAAGGATTGTTATGCGGCGCTGGGAATTGTGCATACGCTGTGGAAGCCTATCCCGCTGCGGTTTAAGGATTATATTGCCATGCCTAAGCCCAATATGTATCAATCGCTGCATACCACGGTGATTGGGCCTCAGGGCGATCCCTTTGAAATCAAATTCGTACCTATGAAATGCATCATACGGCCGAATATGGGATTGCCGCCCACTGGATTTATAAAGAAAGCGGCGGCAGCGAAATCAGCAAGGACTCCACCCAGCTCAGTTGGCTGGAGCAAATCAAGGAAATGCAGGATGAAGCCAAGGACAACAAGGATTTTCTTAATGCGGTAAAAATTGACTTGTTTTCCGATACGGTTTTCGTATTTTCACCGAAAGGGAAGTTTATGAATTGCCTACCGGCGCCGGTCCGCTGGATTTTGCCTATAAGGTCCATTCGGGCGTGGGCAATAGCTGTGTGGGCGCTAAGGTAAATAAGAAAATTGTGCCGCTGGATTATCAGTTGAAAAACGGCGATATTGTAGAAATTTTGACTTCCAAACAGGCCAAGCCCAGCTTGGATTGGGTGAATTTGTGTAAAACCTCCCAGGCCCGCAATAAAATCCGCCAATGGTTCAAAAAAAGGAAGGCCGGGAGGAAAATCTGCAGCGGGGGCAAAGATTGGCTGGATGCCGAATTGCGCAAGCGGGATATTGATTTTAACAGCGTCAATAAGGGCGAAAATTTGACCGAGCTGGCAAAGCGCATGGGCTACAGCAACTGGGACGACGTTTTAGTTGGTCTGGGCAACGGCTCTTTGACGGCGCTGCAGGTGGCCAATAAGCTGCAGGATGAATATCAGCGGAGCCATCCGGCCGACGACAGTGTGGAATCCATGCTGTCCAGCAAAGCCAACAAGGAAATCCACCGGAAAAATACAGTCAGCGGCAGCAGCAGCGACGGCGTCATTGTAGAAGGCTTTGACGGCGTGCCGGTACATTTTGCCCATTGCTGTAAGCCTCTGCCGGGCGACGCCATTGTGGGCTATATCACCCGCGGGAGAGGTATTACCATCCATCATTCCGATTGCCCCAACATTCGCAATGTGATGGAGCGGGAGCCGGACCGGTTTGTGGCGGCGGCTTGGGACCAGAATGATGGCAGTGTGTATCAGGTAGAGGTCTTTGTGGTTGCCATCGATCGGCCCAAGATTACGCCAGAGGTTATGGCCTTGATTAACGACTCCAAGGTGCATATCACAGCCATTACGTCCAGAGTAAAGGCCGGTAAAACCTATATGCATATCAGCATTGAGGTGCACAATTTAGACCAGGTGATTTTGATGATTGACAAGATAAAAAGTATCAGCGATGTGCTGGAAGTGAAACGTACCATCGCTGATTAACGCTGACTAAGGAGAAGACAAGAATTTTATGCGGGCAGTGATACAAAAGGTTTCCCAGAGCAGCGTTACGGTGCAAGGGGAAGTGACAGGACAAATTGAACAGGGCTTGTTGGTGCTGCTGGGCGTTACCCATGACGATACCCAGCAGGACGCCCGGTATCTGGCGGAGAAAATTGCCAATCTGCGCATTTTTGAAGATGGGGCGGACAAGTTTCGGTGAAGGATGTCGGCGGCGCGGTGCTGTCGGTTTCC
>VOFC01000801.1_pt1 | contig 29986 bp, 47 predicted proteins | sample 5384161 | NCBI WGS metagenome assembly VOFC01 (sample SAMN12384722, study PRJNA508395) | human gut metagenome | isolation source: healthy gut B | host: Homo sapiens
TCTACGCGTATTTTGTTAAGAATTTTGAATATGCTTACAATCTTGAATCTGATTTGAGGTATCATAGCGCAATTAGTGTTTTTCATGTACAAAAAGTCAGTCTGCGAAGGGTTTGCACTAGCGTTTGCCAATGTGCTTAATCGTTTAGGGATACCCTGTGGGATAGTCACAGGATATAGCAGTCTTGATGGCACATTTGGTGCGCATGCATGGAATATTGTTGAGCTAGATAGAAAATATTATCATTTGGATGTAACATGGGATATTTGCACTAAGGAAAAAAGGAATTGATACTTTTGACTACTTTTGGCTCGATGACAAACTTGTGCGAAAAGATCATCAATGGAATGATCCAAGTATTCCAGCTGCATCAGACAGTACGAAAGAATTCTATACGAAAAATAAGTGCTGCTGTATAAATGAGCAAGAGTGCATATCTGTTATAACTGTTGGATTGCGGCAGAAGAAAAACTAATATAAGTTTTCGATTCATCGGAAACGATAGTCAGGTTATTATTAATATGCAGAATATAAAAGGCTTTTCGAACTTGCGGTAAATAGAGGACATTTTGTATACCGTTCAGTTTTGCTTTCAGTTAATAGTATGGGTGGAACTGCGCATTTTTCGTTAACCTATTAGTTATGAGAATGGTTCTTTGGAGATGATATAGAAATGAAAATGGTCAAATCTGTTTATAAAAAATACTCGATAATGTTCCAACTCATATGCCGGAGACAGGCGGGATGTTAGGTGGGCAGGACGGCACTGTTACAAAGGTTGTGTTTGATGATGGAAAAAGATGATGATTTTAGAAGATGCCATTATACGCCAAATGTTACAATGCTTAATAGTTGTCTTGTGGAATGGAGTGAAAGTGGAATTGAATTTTATGGACTGTTTCATACTCATTTCTACGGGGTGTCATCACTGTCAAAAGGAGATGAAATATATATTAAAAAGATATTGGAGGCAATGCCACAATCAAAGAAAGAGTTGTTCTTTCCGATTATTGTTTTGCCGGATAAAAAAATCATATCATATCGCTGCTGTTTAGATGGAAGCAATTTGGTCGTTGCTGAAGATCCAGTCATGTGTGTGGCGGATTTTGAAAAATAGTTTTTGTAAAGGAGATAATACGATGAAAGAAGAAATGAAGAACACCCAGATTATTGAGATTCCAGAAGGAACTTTTGAAGGCAACTGTTCTGATTGTGTCTATGCAGATTGGAATGACACGGATCGCTACGGTAGAGTATATTGCCGTGGTTCTTACGGCGGATATAATAATCCGAGCGATAGAAACGGTTGTTTTATTATAAATAAGAAACTGATGCTCCATTCAGGAGCTGTTAAGCCCCATAATAATTTATAAATCAGGGCTTCCTACAAATTAGCAGAAGATATGTTATGTGTACATCCCTGGATTTGATTTTACCAATCCAGGGGTGTCTTTGCAGTAGGAGAAAGTTTTTCAATAGATAGTTGCCTAGATAATAGTTGAGGAAAAATCATACGAAAACGAGGTAATAAATCATGTTTGAATTTATGAAAATAATTAATGAGACACGTTACAGGAGCAAGGCATTTGAACAATTATGGAAACAGTTTCCAGAGCTTGAAGAAATTGATCCGAATCCTTTTGAGGGACCATGGGAAATCAGATGTTTCCAGGAAGCTACGAAACCATATGTTATGGTTAAACATGTGATAGTGAATAATACTATGGTTCGGATTGAATGGTACGAATACTATAAAAAATGAGTGGCATTATGTAGGATACTGGACAAGAGAAGACTGTGTGCAGGATTATCGGCGGGCTGAATGGGAGCAAAATAAAAACGCTTTTAGAGATAAGCAGGAATTTGAAAGATGGTTGTCAGAACCTGAACATAGACATTTTAAGACCTCAGATGAAGAAGCGGCCAGGGTAATAAGAGATAAATTTTTGGAAGATTACGGATCCCTACATTTGAAAAAATAGGAGTTCTTGTATACTTTAAAGAGTAAAAGGAATTGATCCATTTAGGCGTTGTCAAACCCTAGAATAATTGATGAGACAGGATCTTCCAGAAATCAGAGCAGAAGATGTGTTATGCATATAGATATACATCTTTAGATTTGATTTTATTAATCAGGGGGGCTTTGTAGTAGGGAGATGAAAGTGAATTACAAACAAATTCCTGTCATGGAACAAATTGTTATCTGGTCTGGGATGAGTTTACTAAGAATGCAGTATGTATTGATCCAGGATTTGCTGGGAGAAAAATAGCAATGGATATTCAAAAGTTTGGTTTAAAGTTGAAGAGCATTTTTATCACCCATTCACATGCAGATCATGTATCAGGTATCGATGATATGTGCGCTGCAATTGAGACAGTTCCGGTTATCTATATGTCAAAATTGGAAATGATGTATGAAGACTTCCCATTTAAAAAGCAATGGGGGCATAGTTGCCATAAACGCTATTGGGAAGAATATTCGATGGTAGTAATTGACTCAATGCAGTTCAAAGTGATACCTACACCGGGACATTCACCGGGATCAGTATGTATTATTACCAATAAATATCTTATTTCAGGAGATCTGCTTACGAATGATTCTATTGGAAGAACTGATTTTATAGGGGTAATGTGAATGATATGTTTTTTTTTTCTTTGGAAAAGGTTTTGAAACTTTCGGATTCTTTAATAGTTTTACCAGGGCATGGTGCTGTGACAACAATGGAGAAAATCAAAAATTGTAATCCGTATGTAAAACGAATTCTTCAGAAGATATAACAGGTTGTGAGGAGAGCAAAAATGAAGACACTACATAAAAAAGAGTGTGGTCAGCTTGAAGGAGGATATGGAATAGCATGGAAATGCAAGAGGCTTTATTGAATTTGAAGGATTTGGAGAGCATTTATTATATCGATATGGTTATGGTCATTGATGCTACCATGGACTCGCCTTTTATTAATAATATTAAATTCTGGCAGGATTTAATTATTCAAACAGATTCCATGATTAGTCAGTGCATGAGACAATATGGCAGGCAATCGAGAATTCGTCTTAAAATTATATATTTTCGTGATTACTATTTCGACGGTAAGTACGCGGCAGGTGAATCGGAGGCTTTTGAAATTCCAAATGATAGGAATCAAGTATTCGAGTTTATTAATTCACTCCGAGCTGCTGGTGGGGGCGATGTCCCTGAATCGGGTTTGGAAGCGTTGTGGCTTGCTATGCATGCTGGTTGTGAGAAACACGAACTCTATAGGCGCATTATTACATTATTTACGAATGCACCGGCACATCCGCTAGAAGACTATGATAAGTTGGTTTTAGCGGGGAAGCATCATAACTGTTGTGCTCCGGTAAATTATCCAGAACAGATACCACATTGCTTAGGGGATTTATATAAGGAGTGGGAAACGTGGAATCAAGACGGAAGAGGATGGCTTTTTTTGTGACATCAAGCGTTTATCCATGGGTGGATATGGAAATAGAATGTGAACATGTGATACGAGTCGAGTCCGCAGATTATGATTATAATTCGGAAATAGGTTACCCATATCAGAATGTATTTGATACGTTAATTGAAGGATATTGGTGCGCTATTTTTGGAAGTTAATACTGGCATAGCAGTGAACGAAGGGGAATGATGAACAGGGTTGGAATTTTTAAGGAGATACTAAAGATAGCTAATAACAGGTAACGAACAAAGACAGATTGTCTTCTGCATTAGATATGAGTAGGCATTCTTCGATGGGTGAAGTTGCTGTGTTAAATTTCGCGAATTCAGTTAATCTAGGTGGTGGGGAAATATGGGGCTGTGGATCGTTTAGCAACGATCCAAAACTCATGGCAACATTGTTTGATAAGGCGTTGCGCCGACTTGATAGTGAATTCAATGAGATAGAATTTGCTGTATTTGGCAGCAAGATAAATTTTGAAAGGTTTCATAAGGTCATGATTCGCAGAAATATTGATGATTAACTGTCGGGAAATCGTTATTTCTTACGATTAATAGAATAGTAAATATCAATTACGTAGAAAAGGAGCTTTTTTTCTTGACATTGATGTAACTAAGGAGGGGACGATGAATTCTTCAGAAATAATGGATTTGCTTGGCTCTGTCGGAGATGGACCTTATGTTAAAAATGTAGATATTGTCATTGTTATTGAAACGTCTGAAAACATGTCACGTGTTGTTGATGACATAAAAAATTTGGATTTTTCAGTGGATGGTTTTCTTAATTGAAAAATTAGTTCATCACAGTTTTATACAGTTCCTGGCGAAGAGACAGAGCTGCGTGAATGCTTAAGTAAAATAAGTACAGAAGGAACTGGTAAAAGCAGACTGTGTGCCGATCCAAGCACTATTGAAGGCAATGAATTCTAATTTTTGTGATGTTGGAAATAAGATCTACCATATAATTGTAGTGCTTTCTAATTCTGGTGTGTATTGGGAATCAGACGAAGAATATGAAAAATTGAGGGAATTACTGGTAAATCAATGGTGTGCATCAAACAGAGCGCAGAAAATACTTATTCTATTTACACCGAATAAAACTCCTTGGGATGAAATTGGGCTGGAGTTAGATAATACAATAAGAGTGGATACTGATTATACGTTCTATAATGAATTAACCATAAAAAACGTTGAAAAAAAATGGATTGCACGTGTTATCGGCTATGTTGTGGATTGGTAACAATTATGTGTTGGAAATATAATATATACCACTGAAGTTGGAAATGTATTGATTAATGAAAGCTAATTTAGAAAATTTGAAATTTTTTATAAAAACAGCATATGTAGCCACAAACAGTCGTCAGCTCGATTTTCAGAATATCGTCTACACAAGATATTTTATACTATCAATAACGTTGGGAAAATAGGAAGAGCTATGACTATATATTTATCAAAGTGAAGGAGAATTCTGATATGGACAGTTTGTTTCCAAAAATGCTCGCGGAAATTGAAACCAATGTAGATATTGTATTTGTTATTGATGTAACTAAAAGCATGGAACGAATGATAGATATTATTCAAACAGCAGCAATATCTTTTCTAGATGAATTTTTTGAGAAAATGAACTCTATGAAGAGGCGAGTTGAAAATCTGCGTGTTAAAGTAATCTCTTTTCGTGATTTTTATTATGATGGAAATCATGCGTATAATGAGTCAAAATTTTTTACAATGCCAAATGAGAAAATGGGCTTAAAAGAATACTTAAATGGAATTTACGCAGATGGAGGCGGAGATGATCCTGAGTCAGGGCTAGAAGCATTTGCTATGGCAATGAAATCAGATTTTGTTCAGAAGGGCGAAAAGAAACGTCATATTATTATCCTCTTTACGGATGCAGCAGCACATCCTTTTGAGGATTATGACAAGCTTACTGCAGAAGCAGCGAGAAAGGGATACAAGCCAACTATATATCCAGAAAACATGCCAAAAGATATCTATGAATTATATAATGTGTGGGAAGGCAATACAGAAGACTTCAGTAAAGAGGTAACAACACTTGGTAAAACGGGTAGACGGCTTGTCCTGTTTGCACCAAATGAATATCCATGGGCTGACATGGGAATAGATCTCTCCAGTACAATAAGGTATGATTTGAGTGCAATAAAATCGGTTGATGATATTGCAGAAGTTATGGAGTTTTTGTTTCACGCTATTTAAATTCAGAGTTAATATCTTAGAAAAAGAATATATGTCAACTTAAAGTGCAATAAGGATGCTATATTAGAGGCAAAAAAATTACATATCAACTACCCAGAATAAACCCAGGCGATTTTAATGTGGCTTGGATTTATAAAAAAATTAAAGGAGGAAGATTATGAAGGTATGGAAGAAATGTGGAGTTCTTTTTCCTGACTGTGCTGCTGTGTATTACGATGATGGCAGTACCTGCATTGGCAGCATCGGATTCTCAGGATGGACTCGAAGTCACTCTGACTACGGACAAAGAGAAATATAGTAAGAGTGAAGAAATTGCAGCAACGTTGACGGTGACGAACACAAACGACACTGCAGTCAGCAATGTGTCGTTGGAGAATCTGATCCCGGAGGGGTATAAGCTGGCTGATGGCTCGGAGGCAGCCAAACAGGTTGAGTCTTTGGACGCTGGCGAGACGGTAAGTCTGACCGTTACCTATGTGGCAAAAGAGTCTGATGCCGATGAGGACAAGCCAAATACAGGAGATGACAATAAAGGGAATACAGAAAAACCAGATACAGGAGACAATTCGGGTAACACTGGAAATATCGGAGAGAATAAAGGTAATACCACGACAGGTGGCGGCACCGATAAGGAGAAAAAATCCGATGTAGAAAGTGGAAATAAAAACAATACAACGGAAAATAAAGATACGACGGAAAAAGCAGCTGATAAGACAAGTCTTACTCCGACAACGGGGGATAATACCAATATTGCGTTTTGGGTTGTTTTACTGTTGCTTGCAGGCAGTGGTATCGTTGTGCTGATTTTGAAGAAGAAAAAGAATGGTAAAAAAAATTCTTATCGTTGTTTTTATGTTTAACGATGCTGGAAACGATATCAATGGGATTTTCTACTTCCGCAGAAGCAGCAGAGGTAGAGAATAAATCAATTTCAATTTCGGAAAACATTCTTGTTGACAATAATGAACTGGAAATTAAAGCTATTGTAAAATACGATGGGAACATGAAATCGGAAGAAGAACCTACGGATGTGGGTGAAATTTCTTTCAGAAAGCCTTCTGACGATCACATTGTTTTGGATGAAGCAACTGGCGATCATTTTGTTGACAATGAGATTTTTACTTACAGCTCAGGAAGGTACAGCAAGGGAAGAAATTGAAAAAATTGTCAGTGAAATCAATGGGGTTATTGTTGGCTGCATTGAAATTACGAACGACTATCAAATTGAAATTTCTGAGGCTAAGACAGTTTCTGAATTGAACGAAATCGCCGAGCAATTAAAGGCAAACGATGCCGTTGATGACGTAACGATCCATTACTTAGATGAAATGGAATTTGATGCAATTCCAAATGATTCTGATTGGGCTTCAGAAGAGTGGAGTTCCAAGTATCCGGAGGAATCAACTGGGGTGTTGAAGCAATCAATGCTATGGAAGCATGGGAACATTATAATGAAATGTCCTATGTGAAAGTTGGTATTATTGATACGATGTTTGATACGAATCAGGAGGATTTAGTGTATACTAAAGTATGGAATAATCCTGAATCTATTTATTCTGAAGAGGATGAAAAAATCGTACACATGGTACACATGTAGCTGGAATATTAGCAGCGGGTTATAATAATACGATTGGAATTGCAGGCGTTGCACCTAAGGTTACTCTTTACGGATATTCTATATTGGGGGAACAGTCGGATTCAGTGATAACTGATTCAAATAAGAACCTTACAGGATATATGGAATGGAAATATGCACTTGCAAAGTTAATTACATCAAACTGTAAAGTAATAAATGTTAGTATGGGTTTGACAAAGCCTGATGCGGATGTCAGTATGGAGCAGGGGAACATTTTGGGCAGTTTCTTGGATAAAATGCTTCATAAGGGCTATGATTTTGTTATTGTTCAATCAGCCGGAAATTCCATAAAGAATGAAAGTACAAAGTTGTACGAGACAACAAATGCACTAAATAGTGGTCTCTTTTGTTGGATAACCATTCCGGAGGTTAAAGACAGAATCATTGTTGTTGGAAATATTGGATCCAATGGGAGTCATAGAAACGGTCTTTTTGGCTGGTTTGGTGAACGAGTATTTGATGGCTTTTCTTTGCACGAGGAAGTAACTATGGTGAAAGGATTGATGTTGTAGCACCGGGAACAGATATATATAGTACGCTTCCTAAAAATAAATATGGGAATAAAAACCGGAACTTCAATGGCAGCTCCGCATGTGTCTGGTATTGCAACAATGTGTTTTGCTGTGAATCCGAGTTTATCTGGCGCACAAGTAAAGAATATTATCGTTAATACTGCAACAACCACAGTAACCGATCATAATTCAAAAGATACTTGGACGAATGCTGCTCATAAAGAATTGTTAACATACCGAATGGTTGATGCCGGCGCAGCAGTAGAGTTAGCTTTGAATACACAAGGCGAAGCGATTTCCCCTGTTAATCCATCGACAGGTATTGTTATGGGCAATGTCAGAGGATATGATGATGACCACCAGGTGGTTGAGCTGAATGATGTGAATGTATCTGCATACAGAATCTCAGATTATGATGGAAATCTTTTTTGAATATGCATCAGCAACTAAATCTGATTCTGACGGTAATTATGAGTTGGTTCTGGAAGATGGACAATATTATATTAATATTTATAAAGAGGGATATTTACCATTTGCTATTTGTGATGTAACGGTAACGAATAATCAGATTACATATTTGGATAATGTGATTCTTTGGGGTGATTCTGGTGCGGAAGTAAGCAATTACATTCATGGCACGGTACGCAAGTGCACTTACAGGTTCTGCAATTTCAGATGTCACTGTTCGGTTTCGACCAGGCTGGGACAACAAAAATGGAACACTTGCAACTGTGGTTGAGACGGATACGGATGCTGTGTGACTGTAACAGACGACAATGGGCAGTATTCTCTTGAAGTGCTGGAGGGATGCTACACAGCAGAATTTAGCAAAGAAGGATACATTACGGGATATGCGAATGTGATTTGTACCAATATGGATAATGCAGATCAGGATGGTGTGATTACACCTGTTCTTTCAGACGACGAGTATCGTATTGTTTTGACGTGGTCAAGTACACCGAGTGATTTGGATTCGCATCTTTCCGGCCCACTGTCTACAGGCGAACGATTCCATGTCTACTACAGTGATATGAGTGCTTTCGACAATGGACAGACAGTTGCAACATTGGATTTGGATGATACGTCAAGTTATGGACCAGAAACAATTACGTTGAAAAAAACACAAGATGGCATATATAAATATGCGGTACATGATTATTCGAACCGCAGTAATGCTTCCTCAACAGAACTATCAATGTCTGGAGCGAAAGTGAAACTGTATTGCGGAAATACATTACTTGCGACATACAATGTTCCAATTAATGTTGCCGGAAATGTCTGGAACGTTTTTGAAATTGAAGGTGATACGGTTCGGACAATTAACACGATAGAAAGCAAATCGAATCCGTCAATGATTTTCAGTGATGACGTATCCGGTGTGAGTGAAACAGCTATGGATATAGATAAGGATAAACTTGATGAGAACAAGTCAGTTGTTGAGTCTGGATCGGATAATGATTTTGAAAAGAACTTGATATAAGCGAGGAATAAGCAAAAATCGCATAAGGGATAGCTCCTCTTTTGGGCAGGGATTGATTTGAAATAAAGAGGAGCGTGTATTCATAGGCTGCCATTTTTGAAACAAATGGCAGCCTTATAGTATAGGAGGATGTCTATTGAAATCTCGCATGATATATATTTTTCTTATGCTTTTGACTCTTCTTGCAATTTGTATTGGAATTGATATGAGAAGAAACAATAAAATATACAGTCAGGGGGAGGATATGTTACAGTGCAGGAATAGTGAATTGCGTTCCTATACGAAAGATGTATTTATTAATGGAGAAAAAATAAATAATGAGTTATCTGTAGTTATTTATAAAGGGAGACATATATTTTTCTGTAAATACGCTGCGTAATTGTATTTCAGATAATTTTATTTCACAGCAAGACAGCAGAGTTCTGATTCGAAGAAATAAAATTGAGTATTCAGCGTTATTGCAAAGCGAATATGAAATATATATTAAATTGGATGCGCTCAGACAATATGTTCATGTAAATAATGATGTTTACAAATCCTGCGGAAACATATATATGGATTGTATGCTTCCGGCAAGTGTAAATTATAATGGAAAAAAATATTATTTAACGAATGAAAAAAATATCATCTTTTTCTGAGAAGAATAATTTAACAAATGAGATATTAAATGACGGACGAATGGCCTGGGTTGACGGATCGGATCTTTATGTAGAGGATGATTGGGAAAATGTTTACAGGTACGAGCAAGAGAAAACTACGATATCGTAGAAGATAATTTTAGAATATTTTTTTTGCTGAGAGTAAACAGGACATATAAATTAAAATTTTTGTTGGGAAAATTTGTTTTCCCTAGATATAGATAGCAAGAAGAATAGAAACGAAAAGGAGCAGAGAGAGATGATGAAAAAGATAAAACGTATTTTTATAATGCTGTTGTGTACAACCTTGCTTTGGGGATGCGGAAAAAGAAGCAATACAGAAACAGTGAGTGAATTAACACCAAAAGAACTTCAGAAACTCAATGAAGAATGCATCACAGTAAAAACCGGTGAAACCGAAATGGATACGGAAACCGAAGGAACGGTGCAGTTGAGTGTAGAATTCCCGGATTACAAGAGTTTATATCTGGAAGCGAATGAATCGGAGAATCCGGAAGAATTTGTTCAGAAAGCTTTGCAGCAAAAGAAATTTAAAACCTGTAAAACTGAGATTACGGCCAGAGTTACTGTTGAGAATGGAGAAACAGTAATTTATAAGGAAGAGGCCATTAACCAGTTACTTGAAAAAGAATTTACAGACGCAATCAACGCACTGGCGGAGGAGTAAAGATTATGAAGAGAATACTGGCTGCAATGTTGATCATCAGTATGACAGCAGGAATGACGATTCAGAATGTTAAGGCATCGGATGAAGAAATTTATTACAGTGAGAGCCAAATAGAAAGCATTGCTCAAAATTATACAGAAATGAATCGTTATTTGAAAAATGTTTATGTTCGGATGAGGGAATTGCCTATTGGAAGATGCTTCATAAAATGAATGAGGATCATGCATTTTCGTGGGCGTTAGATATTTCTTCGAAAATGATTGATGAATACCCGGACGAACAAAGATATGCCGAAATACTTAGTTGTTTAATCAGTATGCAGACAGGAGAGATTGTTGAACAGGTCTCCAATCAGAGTAGATTTGATAATATTAACGATACAAAAGATCTGGCGTTGGATGTGATAGATATTGCACATGAGATAATCGGAGACATGGGAATTATTGATTCTATCGGCGAGATAATCGGAAAGACGGAACTTGTCGATTCTGTCAATGAGATAGCGGGAGCGGCGTTAGATAGCAGAACGGTCATTGCTGATACCAGAGAACTTGCTAAATATTATGAAATCATATTCCAGGATTATGCAGAATCAACAATGTTTCTGGATGCAATTGTTTCATACAGCGAGAATTCAGAATTAAAAAGAAGTGGCTGAGGATTTAAAAAAAAGCGGGTGATAATTTGCTCGCTAAAAGAGTAGAGTATTTGGCAGACGTAAATGGAGAATGGGGAGAATTTGGAGTTGACATTTTCTATGATAATTTAGGCGTTGATCTGTTAAAACAATCTGAGATATACAATACAGATAATACTGTTAAAATTTTTACGGATAAAGCAATTGAAATTACAGAGACATTTTCAGATGTGAAATTGGCTTTTGATGGGATGCTTTGTCTTGGAAATTTAGCAGCTGGAACGAATAATACATATAATCGCTATCAGGAAATGAAAGTTGTTGCAGATATTTCAGATGCATTACTGAAAGCAAGTGAAGCGGTAGAGGTGCCAACTGATACAACAACAGATAAAATCAATGCGTTAAACGAAAAATGCTACTATTATAAGAGCCTGATCGTGAACCATGCACGTGGAGAATATCTTGTGCATCAGTTACTTATGAAGGATGCAGAGGGAGTGTCTTCTTTTCGATGGCTGAAAGAGTATTTCAGCGGGAATGGTATGAAAACAGATGAATGGTATGACAGTCAGATAGAAGTGCTGGTTAAGTGCTATGACGCGATAAATAATATATTCCATGTAGATGAGATACACGATACGATCGAAATCAGTGATTACTTAGAATCGTATGATCAGCTGAAAGAGCTGTTGGCGATGCAGCCGGTGGACTATTGGCAATTCCCGGATTCGGAATCCTATATGGTCGATGACTTCTATGTAGAGTGGAAAAATGGCCTTTTTAGCATGAAGAATGAGGGAGCGTCTTACGTAAAGTTATATGGAACAGCCCTTGGAGACAGCATGACGGAAGCGGATCAGGCTTTAACGGAGAATGGATGGGTAATATATGCTGAATCTGAGTCAGGCCATTCCTATCTTACTCTGATAGAGGAAGAACCTTATTACGTTGAGCTTGATGCTGATGAGGATGGCAATTTAAAGGATTGGTATCTCAATAACTGGCCAGAGGGAGAAGGTATAGCCGAAGCGTTAGAGAATTTAACGGGTGAAAAAAAACAGCCCAGGAAGATTCCTGGAAAAGTGCATATTTAAATTATATCGAAACCAATACGCAAATAGAAGATCCGGAAAAAGGAACACACAGGGAGATTTATAAACTTCTTGATTTAAACGGAGATGGAGTTCCAGAGTTATATATTAATTTCGGAAGCACAGCAGGTGGAGATGCAATACTCAGCTATTTCAATGGGGAGATTGTAGAGCAGAAAATGTATAATTATGGTTTCCGTTATATTGAAGGAGCAAATCTGTTCCGGGATTTCGGCGGACACATGGATGAATACTATGACAAAATATATACCCTGGAAAATGGAAATTTTGTCCTGCTTTATAGTGGAGAATATGGAGCAGAAGACAATTCAAAAGTAGAATATGGTGACGATGGTATGCCTGTTTATCGGTATTTCTGGGAAAATGAGGAGGTGTCATCAGAAGAATACGAGAGAAAATTGAATGAGGTTTATGACACAGAGAAAGAAATAAAAATATTTCAGGATGCACAATATGACAGTGAAAAGGGAAGATATGTAGGAAATGGACTTTGCGACTATCAGGAAATTATAGAAGCAATAGAAGAAATCTCTGTTTTGAATTAAATAGCAATAAATTAAAAGTTTTTGTCAGGGGAAAATGATATTAACAGAGAATTATATAATGAAGCAATGATAGCTTTACGGAATGAAAGACACGGAGCGACTATGGAAGAAGGGATGGTGTGTGCAGCTATGAAAAGATGACGGAAAAATAACAGAAAAATGCAGAGAATCCAATACGATTCAGAAAGGAAAAAATATGTTTCAGAGATTATTTGGAAATACCCCGGAAGAACAGCTGACGTATCTTCAGCCTAGAATTTTACTCACAGCCCTGGTCATTGTTGTTGGACTGCTTGCGATGCTGTTTGGAGGCAGTGGTGACTGGATTATCGTGATTGCAGCCTACGTATGGGGATGGATTTTTTGAAAAACTGGTTTGGGTTCACAACTATCGGAGCTTTTTCTCCGGCAATATTGCAATCGGAGTGGTTCTGTTTGTGGGATATCTGATCATCGGATATGTTATCGGATTAATTACGTTTCTGCTCGGAGCAGTCAGATATATACAGCTGAGACTTTTGTTTAAAAAGATAGAAAACGCAGTCAGAACAAAAAGTCTCTATAATACAGGGAGGTTACGCTGATGAAAGCACAACAGGAATACGAATCCCTCACTGAGCGTATTGAAGCTCAGAAAGAGAAAAAATTGAACCGGTTCATTGCAGCTCTTGCGGCGGTGATACAGGAATCAGATGAGGAACCAGCAAAAGATACTTCCAGCGAAGAGGACGATGAAGACATCGTCCTTATTTCGCTGTTTTCCCTTCGGATAAAAAACAGAATGTGAACTGATTCGCGAGGGATCCCGGGATCTGGTTGAACAGGTAAAAGAAGACATCGAAGAACTGGTTTCGCATGTGCAAAGCTTTGAATATGAGAGTACGATCTCTGAAATGGTAAGAAGTGATGCATATGATCTGTTAAAGTCCATCTGCCTGGAAGAAGATTGGGAAATGATACAGCAAAATTACAACTGGAATTTACCGTGGAAAGCAGCTGTCGGCATTCCTCATGGAAATGTTTTTTCTGTTCATGAGTACTGCCGCATATATGCAAAATATCGGAAAAAACGGAGAAGCTGTCAAAGTGCTGGAGGCTCTTTGCACTTACAGTCGAAAACGTGGGAATAAAAATCATAAAGAAGTAATATTCCGGGCTATTTCACAGATGGGTGGAGATAGTCCTGAAGCTATCTGCAGGATTGGCGATGCAGAACAGCAGCTTTTTGCGGGCGACACTTCTTTATATGCCGGCGATTTTTACTGGTTTTATGGAGACAGTCTGCAGAATCTGGGACGTGCAGAAGATGCCATGCATGTGTTTGAGCAGTGCTTTCAGATTCGAAAGAACTGTCTGGGAGAAGAAAACTATTACACAGAGCTGGCAAGGCGGGGACGGGCTATCTGCGAATTTTCTTGCACAAACGGACGCGAAGGAAGAGCGGATTTATTGCATTTTGTAGACCGGATAGAATCGGGAGACTTTGAAGATCAGGAGAATCCGGAACAGCTGCAGATCTTTGAGCTGAAAACCCTTATGCATTGCGTTAATGGGAATGTCGGATCACAGCAGTAATCAGAATGCGTATCGGCGGTATCTGGAACTGTATATACAGCTTTGCCGGAAATATAAAGATACAGGGGAAACGTGTGCCAGCATGCGTATGGCCTGGAATCTTCCTGGGGGCATTTTATATGAACGTGGGAGAATATATGCAGGCAGAAGATGCTTTTTTCAGCAGGCGCTGAAAGCAGAAGCCTCTGACGAAGAGATAAGTATGCTTTCTACCATAGATATACAGAGCAATCTGCTGTTGATTTATTATGTGCAGAATGATCGAAAAGGCATATCCGCTGTTGGATGAGATGTATCGTCTGACAGAGGAGGAAGAAGAGCAGCAGACGATCAGGGGAAGAGACGCTTGACCGGATGGATACTCTGGCAGTTGCGCTGCGGATGCAGATGATGGATCAGGCAGATTCAGAAGAACTTGCAGATCTCAGTGATCTTCTGGTGGAGACGTGTACGGATCTTTTAAGTGCGGATGCAGGAACGATAACGCGCGAAAAAGCTGTATTTGCAATTATCTGTATGTTCTATTTTATGCAGCAGGAAAGCGGTACGAGCAAAAAAGAGAGGAGCAGAAGTATTTTTGCCGGACGCTTCAAAGAATTGAGCAGGAGAGTCAGATATTGGATCTTACAGCGATGCAGACTGCGATGATGGAATACGGCAAGGCGCTGCTGTTATGGAATCTGGGGCAGGAAGAGGCAGATGCGTCTTTTCAGAGTCTGATCGACAAGATGGAAAATCGTGGAATTCAACCGATCCAGAAAGCGGCGATATACCAGAGTTATGGTACCGTTCTATGCAGAAGTGGAAGAAATACGGAAGGATTTTCATATCTGGAAAAATCGCTGGATGAGATAACGAATGTATGGCATCCATACGTAAAATATCTGAATGATACCAGGTTAATCATGATTCTGGCACCGGTGCAGATGACATTTCATAGCTGTTATGCCAGGGGAAGACAGTTTGCGGACAGTGCAGTATTATATGAATGGATTTTGCGTTTCAAAGCATTGGCATCTCTTGCAGGCCGGGAGAGAAACCGCATGCTTCAAAAAAATACGGTTCAGCCGGAGCTTCTGGAACGGATCCGGAAAGCACAGAATGCAGTTGCAGCATTGGAGTCGGAAAATATGCTTCGGAATGCAGAAAAAGGATTATGAGAAACAGCTGGAAGATCTGCGAAACATGGAAAATGAATTTGCTGCCTGCTTTCCGGAAAATATCGATTTTATGAAGATTTCGCTGGAAACAGTACAGAATGCCATTCCGGATGATACGGCAGTTGTAGAGTATTTTCTGACAGTGGACCAGTATGGACAGATGCAGTCTGAGGACAGAAATGAGGTTCCATCGGTATTTGATGTTTACATAACGACGAAAAAATCAGGCTGCTGCAGTCTGCGTAGAATAACCATTTCAGGCGGCATGGAGATCGCGACAGATGCAAGAAACTTTGTTTGGATTATGCAGCGTATTTCCCAGGGAGAGGCGTCCATAGAAGAGAGACTGAAGAGCTGGAGACATTGCGGCATCGGCTTTATCATGCGGTGATTTCTCCTGTCCTGGCGGAGATTGAAGGATACGAGACGGTATATCTCGCACCGGATGATGAACTGCTCAATATTCCATTTGATTTACTCTATGACGAGAAAAAAATAAGAATTGCAGATCGGCATAATTGTATTAAGATAGAATGTGCAAGAGATTTCCTTTTTGAAACGATGGAAAGTTCTGGAAGTAAGGAAACGTTGATTGTCGGCAGCCCGGAATATGAAGTAAGAGAGCGAAGAACAGAGCTGGAACGGGAAAAAGACAGAAGAAACTGGACGTGACAGAAAGATGGATCTGGATACTGTGGAAAAACTTCCATTTTCAAAAAGTAGAAGCGTACAGAATCTGTAGCAGAACCGGGGGGAAGAATGTATACGGGGGCGGCAGCAACAAAGAATGTCGTTTTGTCTGCACATGGATATAAAAATATTCACATCGCAACCCATGGCTATTTTGATATGGAAAATCAGGATATTTCCCTGTATTCATCCTGGCTTGCGTTTACCGGAATCAAAAACTGGTATCGAACAGGCGTAGAAAATCCAGTTTATGGAAATGGATTGCTGACAGCGGATGAGGTGAGCCGGATGGATCTGACTTCGACAAAGCTGGTTGTATTGTCTTCTTGCCTGTCCGGAATGAATGAAGTGTTTTTTAAGTACAGGATTTCATGGTATGGTCAGCGCATTTTCCGCAGCAGGAGTAAAGTATGTGATATCCAGTCTGTGGAGTGTAAATGATCTGGCTACTGCTGTTTTCATGGATGCATTTTATTCTTATTATGCAAATGGGGCAGAGGAACCACCGACTGCTTTGCGAAAAGCGCAGGATTATCTGCGGGATGCAACCATTGAGGAGCTGCGGATGCAGGGATGGTTCGAAGTGATACATATCAGCTGTTGGATGATGAAAGTCAGGAATTTATGGAATCACTGGAAGACAAAAACGGCAGATGGAAGCCTTTTAGAAAAGAAGCATTTTGGGGAGGATTTGTCTGCTGCCAATGCCATTAAGGTGAGAAAAAAAGAAAGGAAGAAAGACTATGGAACAAGAGAAAACAAGGTACCATCACAGGATAATGAAAATCCTGGATCTGAAAAGTTTCAAAGAGCACAGGAACTCTATGAACGGTATTTCATTTCCAATGCGGAAGCCGATTTTGAAGAAATGATTACAGTACTGGATTCTATTTACAAAAACAAAGTAAGAACAGAGTTGTGGAAGAAGGGATGCCATGATGAAGAAAATTACCAGGATGCGATGCAGGAAGCAAGACAGGGGATTTGGACTCAGATAAAGAAACAAAGAAAAACTGGTGAAGTTCGTAAGGATTTCAGCCAATATTGTGGCGGGATTTATACTCATAAAGCAGTGGATATTGCAAAAAAAAAAAAACTCATATGAACAAAAGCTGAGAGAGGTAAAGAGAAAAGGTAAAAAAGGAAAAGAAGATCAAAAAAGTTATATGGAAGTGGTTTATCTTGATGCGAATTTACCGGACAGTGATGGAACATATGGTGAGCTGGCAGCAGATCCAAACAAGAAAAACAGAGCAGAATCAGAAGTTTTTGCGGAGGAATCAAGAAATATTTTTGGGATATATTTGCAGAAGTATTGTCAGGCAATGACGAATGCAAAAGCCGAGCCGCCGAGAGCTCTGGCTTTATACTATGCACGTATTTTGCCGCATGTTCTTTATATCATGTATGGGATCGAGACGATTCCAGATTCCAAGGGGGCCTCTGCCGCATGGGCTTTTGAACATATGCAGGAAAAGACGATGGAGATCCTTGGCGAACAGTCGGAAGAAGAAATGCAGGAATGGCTGTATGATTCGCTGCGATGGTCGGAGAATTTCTGGAATCAAATGGATCTGGAGATATACGTTAATTCGGAAAGAAAGCTTTTAAAAGATGTTGTATACACCGAGGTGTACGACCAAAGAAGAATAGACGACTGGTCGGAATCCATGCATAAAACGGTGACAGAATTGGCGCATCGGGAAATCAAGAAAGATAAACGTCTAGCGAATTGGGCAGTGGATCATATTGTTGAAAGCGATAAAACGTACAATCTGTTTAAAGGAGGAAGGAAAAAATGATGCATTTAACAGAGGATCAGATCTATCACCTGGTAGAAGCAATCGGTAATCACGAGACTCTGACTGCGGAAGAAGAACAACAGATGGAACATATCAGATCATGTAAAGAATGTATGGAGAGTTATTGCATTATGGCGGTATTGGCAGAAGCCACCCGTGTAGACTGTGATTTGGTTTTGAATCCTGTATACAGCGAAGAAGAAACTGCTGCGTCGGCAAGAAAACTTCTTGCGGCAATCAGGGTAACCTGCGAACGGATCCAAGATCAGATTTCTCTGATCGGTGAGCAGATCCAGAATCAGGCGGACGCTTTTCTGTTTGAACCTGTTCTGGCGACTGCAGTCAGAGGGGCAGCAAAAGCAGAAATACAGTTTTGCGGATGGAGGATCTGGACGACGAAAACACGTATGTTGTATATGATGCAGAAAACCATAAGCTGATGATTCAGTTTGAGGCAGAGGGAAAAAATGCAGCAGATTTTTAAGGTATATCTGAAATTTGCCGACGAAACGACGATGGAATTTTCTCTGCAGGAAAGCGGATCCTGCCTGAAAGGAACTTTGGCGGATATTCCGTCTGAGAGTTTTGAGATTTATATTGAGAAAGCAGACTGAAGAAGCAGTGAAAAAAATGGCTCGGGATAAATCCGGGGTTATTTTTTTTTCGGGAAAAATGAAAAAGCAGAGATTCCTTTCATAGATAAGAAAAAGAAGATGGAGGGAAACACATTGGTACATCGCAGGTTATTAAAAGGATTTCAGATCATGAACGAAATAGAACCGGGAACTTGCCCGAACTTTTATTTATGGGGCGAATCGGTCAGTAAGCTGGAGGCAGATGCGAATGAATTGACTGCCATGATGGAAATGGACAAAGTAATGCGGTTCCAGGGGGCGGTAAAGAGTTTTTCGATTTTTATGCCGTATTATGAAAATGCAGGCAAGGCCGAACAGTTTATGTATCATCTGCGGGAAAGCTACAGTATTGCACGGGACTGCTATGACCGGTATCAGGGGATTCTGATTGTAGAATGTTCGGAGGAATGGGGCAGATTTGGGTATAACCCCTGTCTGGAACAGTTTCTGCATTTTATCAGAGAACATCGGGAGGTCTGCTTTTTAATGCTTATGCCGACGGAGAAGAACGCAAAGTATCAGGAGGCTTTATTTGGCGAATTCAGCAAGAATCAACTCTGGATCCGGCAAAAATGCGAGACGATGAAGATTCAGGAATGTATGATATTGTTCTGTGAAGATGCGGAACAGGTGGGTATTCGGTAACGGAGGAAGCAAAGCGGAAGCTGTCCGGGTTACTGGAAACACGAAATGAAATGCAGCTGGATAATGAAACTCTGGTTCTGCAGTTGATCAGACAAATTCAGCTGGATAAGCTGATGCAGCCAGAGACAGAAAAAACAGACCGGTGAGGAGGATACCAGAATAGTATCCGGATTACCGGAAAAAAGATGCCGAGAAAAGAGATTGGATTTCGTGCAGAAATCGGATGAGGAGGAGCAGGTATATGTTGAAAGATGGCCTTGTTTATACAGAATCAAGAATGGGATATGAGCAAGAGTTCCTGGAAGATTTAGCAGCATTTGATTTAAAATCCGCCAATGGTACATTTCGGGGAGGACCCGTTTTATTCGAAAAAATGATCGCTGTTATACGGATCCCAGTGACAGCCATGATCTCATCGTTGGTGATACAGGATCTCAGAAGACTCTGAAATTTGTACTTCCATTAATTTATTCCTGTGCGATGGCGGGCGAATCTATGGTAATTGTGGATCCAAAAGGGGAACTGGTACGCAAGTCAGGAGAATTTCTGGAACGGAAGGGATATCAAAAAGTAGTCCTGGACTGGAGAAAACCGCAGGAGTCGCCGGATCGATGGAATCCGTTTGAGCGTGTTCAGGAGGCGTATAAGTGTGGAAAAAGAGCGGAGGCCGAAAACCATCTGAATGATATTTTGCAGAGTCTATTTTTGAACGAACAGAAAAGGGAAAAGATCCTTACTGGAATGATACGGCAGGACAGCTTGCACGAGGAATCAGCAAACTGATTCTTATGATGGAAGAAAGGCTTTCGATAAAATCGATTCTGGACTGGCGGCATGCAAAGCTGCAGAGTGGTATGCTTCAGAATTGCTTTCTGGCACTGCCGACGGATTCTGATATTTACCAGGATCTGGCTGGTTTTATGAATTTAACAGCAGAAAATACGAAAACCTGTATTACCTCGACATTTGATCAGCTGACGGGATTATTCAAAGCATCGAAAGCGCTGACGGAAATGATGTCAGGTACTACTTTTTCCATGGAAGAGATTGGAAAGGAGAAAACAGCGATTTTTCTGGTTGTACCCGATGAGAAGACAACGTATCATTTTCTGGCAGCGCTGTTTATTTCGCAGTGCTATGAAAGTCTGCTGGATCAGGCGGATGCCTGTAAAGGGAACGCTTCCGGTGCGTGTTAACTTTATTCTGGAGGAATTCTGCAATATGCCGAAGCTGGATGACATTGTGCCGATGCTGACGGCGGCCCGAAGCCGCAATATTCGTTTTCATCTGGTCATTCAGTCTTACAGCCAGATGAAAGATAAATACGATGAAAATGTAAGCAGAACCATTATGGACAACTGCGGAAATCTCATTTATCTTCATACACGGGAAATCAGTTTTCTGGAATATATCAGCAAACTCGCGGGACAGAATGAATTCGGACGCCCGCTGCTTTCCGTTTCGCGGCTGCAGCATCTGAAGAAAAATGAAACCGTTATTTTTCACGATCGCTGCTATCCGGTTGTAGTGCGGGATCTGCCGCTCATTTTGAGTATCCGATGAAATTCGGTGCGGAGTTAAACAAAAAGGAGAAAGAGAGCGGGTACAGAAAGAAAAAAAAAAATATAGATTTTGATGGGAAAAAAGAAAGATTTAGGGATTTATACTTAGAGCCATCTTAGGAAGGCTCCAGAAAAATATTTTTGAAAGAGAGGCACATGAACATGGAAGAAAACGTATATGTTACAGATTATCTCAAAAAGCTGAGAGAAGAGGCTCAAAAGCGGAATATCGAATTTGAAGAATCGACTTATGAATTTATTGATATGTTTCTGCATTATCACATTGATTCATATGATGGGAGTCTGCACAGAGTAGAAATCGAAGTGGAAAATGTTACGAACAACATCAGACTGATTCTGTATACGGAAGAAAAACATAAAATCGAAATGCTGATACCTGGCGGCAGAGTGACCGATATAGAGTTTTCATCACGTATAGCCAGAATTCCAAAAGGAACAGCGGATGAGGTAGCGAGAAGAATTCAGGAAGGCAGCTTTATCCATAATGAACTTCTGGATGTTGAGACTACATTGCAGAAATCAAAGGGGCCTTGGAGTGATCTGGTGATGAAATCATGGTTTATGCGGGCTGACCAAGAAGGAGTTGAAGCCTGCAGCACTTACTTGGTCTACTTTAATGAGGAGATATACCAGACACTTCGTAAAATGAAGGAGATAGAAAAAGGTACAGGCTTTTTGGTGCAGCTTATCAAGATCGGCGAGAATAGGGTCAAGGTTATTAAACTTGCCCGGGACTTTACAGGACTCGATGTGACAGATGCAAAGGATCTTGTACTTCAGGCTCCAAATGCTGTTTTACGGGCAGAAACAGCAGAAAAGGCTGTTGCTCTGTGTGAAGCATTGAGAGAGTGTGGAGCATCTGTTAAATGCTTATAAAATGCAAAATCAAGGCTTGTCAATCAGAAAAAACAGTGTTAGAATAGACTTATCACAAAGGCAATTCGGAATAGAAGTGAGAAAATACGAAATGTTGAGTGGTATCTATTAAGATGGTTTTATTGAAAGTAAGGCGTATTGATCTGTGAATAGTTTTTCAGAGGATCAGTGCGCCCTGAGATAGGAAAAAGGACACTGTGTTTGTTGAAAGACGATACAGTGTCCTTTTTGCATGAAATTCGAAAAACTATTTTCAGCAATTAAAATTTATCTTTATGGAGGTACCATTCTATGAAAAAATGAACTTTGCATCTGTATCCTGCGAAATTGCTGTGGCTGATAATTTTTATTTCAGCACAGAAAGCATCTGTGAGTACGGAAGAGATACCGTGCGCTATGCTGTAGAGCGTTTCTTCGCAAAAAAACATCGGACTCAGAGAAAATGCACCTGGGAGAGCTGGAAAATCCGGGTGGGAAAAGGAAGTGAGAAAAACAGACAGCGTTTCACTTACGTTTTTCCTGCACTCGTTATGGAACTGCCGGGCGAATGGGTGCGGGTAGCAGGAATGATTGACAGTCGTGGAGTCTGCATCAAGCGCGTTCAGATTCTGCGCGAGCATCCTTGCTTTGCATCAGAAGCAATCTGAACAACGCTGCCAATGACCTCACGCGGAATGCATTTCCGCGTGAGGAAAGAAACGGAATTCCATAGGTATTATTTGGGTGATTTTGATACAAAAGGATATGGTTATGTGGTATCATATAATCATATTTACTGTACGTTTATTTTACGAAGGGAGAAGAAAAATTGTCTAAAACGGAAATTGTAACAGAACTTCAAACGATATTGAACGATCTGAAAGGTATCACGGCCGATCTGGAACAAAATATTTCAGGCTTAAAAGATTTTCTGGAAGACAGAAAATTTATTCCCAAAGAACTTGGTGCGTCCATAAGAGAACAGCTGGAAGCGATCGATGCGAAACAGACCGAAATTGTATCAAAGTATGAAATGCTGGATGTGCAGAAACCGGAAATGCAGCATACAGCAATTGAGGAAAACTTATCTGAGATTCAGAAAGTAATAGAAGAAAATGAGAAGTACAGGAAAGCGATCGCATTTTTTCTGGAACTTCATGCCGATGATGAAAAAACAGCGGAGACACTTCAGAATCGAAAGGACAGGATTGCAGCAGATCAGATTCAGTTGATGGAGGGGGATATTTTAAAGGAGTATGCAGAACCATATGCATGGCTGCAGCAGGCGTTCTGGGAGAAGGACGCAAGAAGAAAATTCTCGCTGATCTATAAATTAGTTCCCCATTTTGAAGAAGAGATTGTAACGGGAATTCATTTTAATACATTAAAACTGGATGAGAACAAAGCAGAACCGGAAGAAAGTGTTCCGGAAGCATTTTGTGCGGAAACAGACAGCGCGGACAGAGAAAAAAGAAGAGACAGCTGAAAACACAGCAGAAGTTCTGGAAGAACCGGAGGAATGTCCGGAAGCATGGAAAGATCTTCTGATTCCGGAAGATTCTTCTTTGCTGCATGTTCAGATGAGTGCAAAAGCAGGCACAAAATTTGGAGTGAAAGAATTCCGAAAGGACATGTGTAAACAGCCACTGACGGGAAAAAATGTGCTGTCTGCTGGAATGTATAGAAGAGCATGGATATTCCGTAAAAAGTCTTGCAGAGAAAAATGACAACGGTTATGAAATATATAAGACCGCAACAGAGAAATTATATCAGTCCGGGTATTTAAAAAGATATATAGTTGATGGAATGGGGGAATTTTTTACCTTATCTCCACGTGGAGAACGTATTTTTTATATACGAAAGAAGCAGTTGGTTTTATCAACCAGATGCTAAAAGAGAAAATTTCAAACCAGGATGAGGGAGAGCATATTGAGGATTCAACAAATTCTGCGATGACAAGATTGATGGCATACGACAGTGCATGCAAACAGAGAATTCTGTTTCCAGACTATGAATTTGATACATGTAACTCCGTATTTGGGACGGACTATTTTATGATTGGATATTCCATGAACGGAAAGAAAAACTTTCAGTGGTTTGCAGGTGTTGTAACGGAGGATCCGGCGGAATTACAGGAATTTAAGGATGTGGTGGCAGAAAAAGCAGGGGCAGAGGAAAGCCTTGTTGTATACGGGGTTTCACTGGAACATGCGAAAAAAGTGGCTAGCTGGCTGCAGAAAGAATTAGGGAAGAAAGCAGCCTTGATTTACTATACGTCCAAGCTGGAAAAAATGTTTATGCCTTGGAAAATGATTTACCGGTTGAACTGAAAACAGGCGAGCCTGTGGAGGATGAGATAACAGATGAATCCGTAGAACTGCCAGAAGAAGAGCCAGAGCAGGGGACAGCAGAGGCAGAAGCGAGTTCGAAAACAGACAGTGAAAAAGAAGATGAGACGGATAAAAAACAGAAGAAGCAATCAATTTAGAGCTGGAACAGCCTGAGGCAGTCGAGGAGCAGCCAGAGCAGGAGTCAGAAGAGTCATACGAAGCAGAAGAAAAAGGCATTGTTTCTGAGCAGACGCTTACGGATGAGAAACGAATGGAATATATCGCAGCATATCAGGAAATGATTGCTTCTGGTAAGATCTATGCAGCATCCGCCTATTTAAAAGCTTTAGCCGGAAAATATGATGCATTCGAACAGCATTATCGCCAGCTGGCGTATGCCATGAATGATCCGATGGAACATTGCACCTACAATTCTGATACGATCTTTCAGATATTCTATGGAGAATCCGAACCAGTATCGGATTATTATGTGGTTGCAGCAGCCCTGCGGAATTATTTTTTGGATCAGTACAGCTATGATTATTCTGCACAGCAGTTATATGACATGTTCAAGAAAAGCACTCTTCTGACGGAAAATCAGAGTCTTGAAGAGATTGTTTATGATCTGATGGAATTTAAAAACCGCCAGAAGAGGGGCGTTGACCGTTACGCGGATTATCGGGGAAAAAGAAAGAGGCGAATGGGAAAAACAACTTGCGAAAAATATGCCATGAAGCAAAGGAATATTACGAGAGTTATAAAATGGAAATGTCAAAGAAAGTACGTCCCATAAACGTTTTCTGAAACTACCAAGCTGCTTCTTGGGGCAGACAGTGATTTGTGCCAGTACTTGAAGGCGGTGAGCGAGGATGACAGAGAAATGCTGGAGATCCTGGAAGAATTTCTGGCGGATACTTATGTAAAAGATCAGGCGGTTATTTGCGAGGAAAACATTGATCAGGCTAAAGTTAACCGTGTGATGGATGAGTTCTGGGATCGTGCAGCAGAAAATATGAATTCTGTCAAGAAAACCTCAGATCTCATGGGAAGCCTGAGAATGAACCTTTCCAAAAAAGTCCACAAAATTGTATCGATTCTCTGCGATTATGTATCTCTTATGCAGGCTTCCTTTAACAGCAGCGATGATGCAGCTTTGGTTGAGTATAAAAAAGATCAGAACACCGTTATTGCACCATATGGATGAAATGATTGCGGTCCTTTCGGAAAAAGACAGCGGAGATCGGAAAGCGTGTGCGGGAAAAACAGTATTACAGCAGACATTGAAAGAACTGAAAAGTCGGCTGTCGGGAGAGTACAAAGAGGGCAGCTATCAGTTTTATTATATTGATTTCCTGAAAAATGATAAAGTATTGCTGGATGAAGACGCGCTGCCGATTCTGGATGAAGTCTTCGAACTTCCGGACTTTTCTGTGCTGTCGAGAATTCAGCTGCATTGTACAGAAAAAGAGCAGGAATTTGCGGAACGAATGCAGGAGATTTTTGAAGGAGAAGATGATTATGGCAGTGCGGAATTAATTCTCCAGTACTGGAAATGGCTCGACCATCCATTATCAGCGGAGGATGCCGAAAAATATGATATTGACAAAGCAATCGTGTATCCGCTGAGGGATCTTGAAAATAAACGAAAAGAATTTATTGAGGACATCGAACTGGCTCAGAGCTATGGTCAGATTGACAACACGGCCGAGAATGGGAAAGAGCTGATTCTTCAGATTGCGGAATCGTGGTATTCCCGGGCGGTTGAGACACGAAACTATGGATTTTTCGGAAAAATTCTGAAGGAGTTCCGGGAAAAAATAAAAAAAGGATGCACAGGTCCGGGCTGTTGATTTAAAAAGAAATCTGGATGCCTATTTGAAACAAAATCCAGACTGGGAAAAAGAAGAACTGATTCGTGAGGCGGTTGCGCAAATCAAGAATCGAATTGAACAGCAGAATTATGCGGCAGCGGAAGATCTGCTGAACCGGGTGCTGACGCAGGATCTTGATCCGGAGTTTCAGTTTAAAGAGGAAGACTATCTGGAAGAATTTCTGGATGAATATGATGTCAATTATAGAAAAACTGCAAATTCCGGAACAACGTTGAAAGCATTAATGAATACCTCAAAGATTAATAAGGATATTAAAGGGGGAAATAAACTATTAGAAAACTGGCCGAAAGGGGCTGGGACAAATGAAACAACACTGAAGGTTCTGCTGAGTACATTTGGATTTCAGCTGGAAAGTGTACAACGTGAGGCACCAGTCCTTGGAAAAATTGAAAATTATACCGTCAAACTGAAACGTCCGGAAAATGGAAGAAAAAGTAACTACAAACATCCCATTGCAGCTTTTGGGTCTGAAGCTGAGGAAAAAAGGCTTCCGGGTGATCTGCCTTTTTTGGAAGAACGGATGCTTCCGTCTGATCGATACTTTCAAAGAAGTCGGGAAGGCAAAACATACCCTTGTTTTGCTGGATTATGCATTGCCGCTTGTTGAGAGAAGAATTCTGGCGAGAAAGACAAAAACGGATCTGAGCGGAAAAATTTTTGCCGTCGTAGACAGGGTGGTACTGGTGTATCTGGCAAAACATTATACGGAAACGGCAATGAACAGAATGCTGATGGCCGTGATCATGCCATTTGCATCGTATCAGCCATATATCGATAAATCCGTGGATATTATGCCGCAGGAGATTTTTATCGGGCGCAAATATGAACTTGAAAAAATCGAATCGCCTACAGGTATAAATATTGTATATGGCGGTCGTCAGCTTGGAAAATCTGCGCTGCTTCGCATGGCGAAAAAGACATTGACCATAACGAAAATGGAGACCGCGCAGTTCTGGTAGATATTAAGGATCTGGATTATAAAGCATCCGCCAGAAAAATTTCAGCAGCATTGTTTGATGAGGGGATTTTAAAAGAGGAACATATTACAGAAAACTGGAGTGAACTGGCGCGTGATTTGAAGAAGCGGCTGAAGGATACAGACGATTCCATTCCTTATTTTCTGCTGTTGCTGGATGAGGCGGATACGTTTATCGACAGTTGTGAAAGTATCAAATACTGGCCGTTTGACATGCTGAAAGATATTCAAAGTGTAGGAATGGGAAGGTTCAAATTTGTAGTAGCGGGTCTGCGCAATATTGTGAGATTCAAGCGGGAAGCGGCATTGGGAAATAACAGTGTACTGACCCATCTGGAATCACTGACAGTAAAACCATTCAAAGCAATGGAAGCAAGAGAATTGCTGGAGGTACCGTTATCCTATCTTGGATTCAGATTTCCGGAAGATAATGAGACGGAAGTATTAATTTCTACGATTCTCGGCACGACAAATTATTTTCCGGGTCTGCTGCAGCTGTACTGCACCAAGCTGATTGAGGCAATGCAGCGGGATTATGCGGGATATTCAGAAAGTGAGACACCGCCTTATCTTGTAAAGAAAGAGCATATTAAAAAGTGCTGGCAGAGCAGACTTTACAGGAGGAGATCCGAAAGAAATTTTTCATCACATTGGTAGTCGGTGATGATGATTACTATTATATCATTGCATTAATGGTTGCTTATCTTTACCATGAAAATAAGTCAGAGAATGGATGCAGTGCGGATGAGCTGCTGGAACTGGCAGAAGGATATTCCATTAAAAAGATTCTGACATTAGGCAAAAGAGCAGCTGGCTGCGTTGATGGAAGAAATGCGAGAGTTATATGTCCTGCAGAATACCAGTGAGGGACGTTACCGTTTTACGAGATACAGCTTCTGCCAGATGATGGGAACTATTCCGCAGATTAACGATGAACTTGAGAAATACATGGAGGATTAACGATGGATCAGATCTGGTGGAATCATATTATCAAAGCACATGCGTTTCTGGAAAATGTTGTAAAAGAAGCTGCCGGAGGGCACAGCTACTGCTGACCCTTCCGGATTCGGTACCATGGAAAAGTACATTTCTGGATCTGATCCGGGAGCAGCTTCTGATGGAAAACCCGAAAAAATAAACTGGAAGTCATAGAATGCCCGGAAGAGGAGCCGGGGAGTTCATTCTGCAGAAATACTGAAAGAGAAACGCGGGCAAAGTATCGCTATGGAGTGAGTTATGCACAGTTTCTTGGAAAATGTCAGGAGACGGTTTTAAATGACAGATATGTCTGGGTGTCGGATATTCCAGACGAGAAGGTAACGAAATGGCTTGATTTTGTATCGGAATATCAAAAAAATGTACAGGACAAAAACACCGGGAATTTTTATTCTGGAAGTACATCATGATGTCATGAACCGAAAAAAAAAAGGGAATCCGGAGTCTTGGCTTTGAGCAGAATATCGGAGCATATGATAAATATGCTTTCTGCGCACTGGCATCATCTGAGACAAACTGTAAAGAGTTTCTGCGTCCGTATCTGGCAGAGGCCGTTGCTTCTGTCTGCGGGGATGATGTGGAACTATGTGCGGTATGTGTGGCGAAAGGGAATGGAGTTCCTGAATGCACCTTATGAGACCATTCAGAAAGTGACGGAAGATCTTGTCAGGAGTGATGGAGAGAGGTACTGCTTCAGCAAAAGCCAGGAGGAAGTGGATACGCTACTCTGGGAGGCGCAGTTGAAATATGTTTTTCCACTCGTGGAAAATTATCGAAGGTATTTTGTGAAAAAAATATTATGCTTTTTATCAAAGCGGCACTTCCGATCAACAACGGATATGGAGATCAGGTTATGGTTCCTGAGGAAGCTGAGCTTGGAAATCTGATGTATCTGGTGGAACGGGGAGGGATTCCGGTTTCAGCAGAGGAGAGTATGGAACTTAAACGATACAGAAAAGCCCGGAATGAGTTGGCACATATGAATCTTTTAAGCAACGAAGAATTATGTGTGATATTGAAAGCAGGAAAACATAAAACGGCATCTGATTAGAAGGCTTAGCGGGAAGTAAGTGAAAAGAAAATGTGCATTGGATGACAGAAAAATCTGTTTTTCCAATGCACATTTTTTAATACGAGTATAAAAATATTTATTTCAGAACTTCAATTCCCTGCACCGATCCAGACATTCAAAGATCTCCTGCCGTCTCGGCCGCGCCAGATCCCCAGGTCTTCCAGGAGCGAGAAGAGAAGCAAGTCCTTTTTCATCCATCTGCCGTTCCAGCAGATCGACAACCTGCACCAGTGTTTTGCGTCCGTCCATCCTGCGTTCCGCCGCATCCAGCAGAAGTGCCGCCAGTCCATTCAGCTGTTCGCTGTCGGTCAGCTGTTCCACAGCACGCAGATCGGTCAGTGATTTATTAATGAGAATAGATTCGCGTCCCATGACTTTGACTTTCGTGCGGTCGCTGCCAGTCAGCGCTTTCGACGGCTGCGGGCGGCGCTGGAAGGATGGAACGGCGAAAGGACGCACCGATGCGGTAAAAAGGCGGGAACTCCGCTGCTGTGGTTTTGGCACGCTCCGTAATATCGTAAGGAACGTATTCCTTCATCTGAATCACCGTATCCGCCACATGGAAGTAAGATCCAGAGCTTCCGGCGACGAGGATAGACGAGATCCCAAAGCTTCTCATACAGATCCCGCACACGGCTGATAAACGGCGTGATCGGCTCTTCACTGTCCGCAACGACGCGCTGCATCAGCTCATCCGCACCATAAAGTTTGTGGCGGAGGTATCCTCGTCGATCAGAAACAGGCTTGTACCGGCCTCAATGCCTTCAATGACATTGGCAGCCTGCGAGGTGCTGCCGCTGGCGTCTGCGGTCGAGAAGGAAGTGGTGTCGCTCTTCCAGGCAGATCATGGATG
>VOFC01006971.1_pt1 | contig 29919 bp, 40 predicted proteins | sample 5384161 | NCBI WGS metagenome assembly VOFC01 (sample SAMN12384722, study PRJNA508395) | human gut metagenome | isolation source: healthy gut B | host: Homo sapiens
TGCGGCGGTCAGTATCGATGCGCGCCGTGACGGTCTGCTCGACCTGCAGGCGGCCGGAACGCAGCACACCATGATGCAGGAACTTGCCGGCCTTGTCCTTCTGGACATCCGTCACCTCAAAGAGCGCACCGTCGGCTGCAATGACACCGTGGTCAGCCACCTGACCGCCCATCTCGGCGTAAAACGGCGTGCGCTCGAGCACGAGCACGCCCTGCTTGCCGGCATCGATCTCCGAGCAGACCTCACCGTCGCAGACGATGGCGAGGATCGTGCCCTGATCCTCCGTGCGGTCATAGCCGGTGAACTGCGTCGGCGTCGGGTCAAGGCCGAGATCCACACCGGCCCACGCCAGATCGCCGAGCGCCTCGCGTGCTTTTCTTGCGCGCACGCGCTGCTGCTCCATGAGCTCGCGGAACGCATCCTCGTCCACGGTCATGTCCTGCTCCTGCACCATCTCGCGGGTCAGGTCGATCGGGAAACCGTAGGTGTCATAGAGCTTGAACGCATCCGCGCCGGAGAACACACGCTCACCCTTGGCCTTGTGCTCGGCGAGCAGGTCGGAGAAGATGTGCATGCCGGCATCGATGGTCTTGGCGAAATTCTCCTCCTCGTTGCGGATGACGCGGGTGATATACGCCTGCTTCTCGCGCAGCTCGGGATACTGGCACTCGTTTTCGTGCACGACCACATCCACAACCTGATACAAAAACGGCTCGTTGACGCCGAGGAGCTTGCCGTGGCGCGCAGCGCGGCGCAGCAGACGGCGCAGCACGTAGCCGCGCCCCTCGTTCGAGGGCAGGATACCGTCCGAGATCATCATGACGGAGGCGCGGATGTGGTCGGTGATGACGCGCAGGGACACGTCGGTCTTATGGCTGTCGCCATAGTGCGCACCGGTGATCTCGCTGACCTTGTGGGTGATGTTCATGACGGTGTCGACATCGAACAGCGAGTCCACACCCTGGCAGACAACGGCCAGACGCTCCAGACCCATACCGGTATCGATGTTCTTCTGAATGAGGTCGGAGTAATTGCCGTTGCCGTCGTTGTCAAACTGGGAAAAGACGTTGTTCCAGACCTCCATATAGCGGTCGCAGTCGCAGCCGGGCGCACAGTCCGGCTTGCCGCAGCCGTATTCCTCGCCGCGGTCAAAATAGATCTCCGAGCACGGGCCGCACGGACCGGAGCCGTGCTCCCAGAAGTTATCCTCCTTGCCGAGGCGGGTGATGCGGCTCTCGGGAATGCCGATCTCGTCGCGCCAGATGTTGAACGCCTCATCGTCCTTTTCATACACAGACGGATAGAGCCGCTCGGGATCGAGGCCGACCCACTCCGGGCTCGTCAGAAACTCCCACGACCATGCGATGGCCTCGTGCTTGAAATAGTCGCCGAAGGAGAAGTTGCCGAGCATCTCAAAATACGTGCCGTGGCGCGCCGTCTTGCCGATGTTTTCAATGTCACCGGTGCGGATGCACTTCTGGCAGGTGCAGATGCGGTGGCGCGGCGGCTCCTTGTCGCCCTTGAAGTAGGGCTTCATCGGCGCCATGCCGGAGTTGATGAGCAGCAGGCTTGCATCGTCCTGCGGGATGAGCGAAAAGCTCGGCAGACGCAGGTGTTCCTTCGTCTCGAAAAAGCGCAGGAACATCTCGCGCAGTTCATTCAGACCATAAGATTTCATATCATCTATCCTCCAATTGTGTTTGCTTCATTCGTTTTTCAGCCGCTCGGACAGGCTGGGTGCGTCCGCGCGGTAAAACTCCAGCTTGCCGCAGGACTTGCAGGCATAAATATCGACCTCGAGCGCGCCGGAAAAGAGGTTGGACAGGTGGCCGGTGAAAAAGCCGTATTGCCCAAGCTGCAGGGATTCATGACCCAGATGCTCCATCTCGCCGTTACAACGCAGACATTTCATACTATACCTCCTCAAAAAAGATGCCTCCGCCCCATACACAGGGGCGAAGGCAATCTGCTTTCACGGTACCACCCTGATTGCCGCTCGCGCGGCGTCTCAAGTCGTCCTTAACGCGGACACACGTCCCGGTCGTCCCGGGCCGCTCCGAAGCGGCCGCCATGCCGCCGGCCGAAGGGCTTCCACCATCCCCTTCTCTCTGATGACCGGGTGCTGCACAGCTTTTCTCCATCACAGCGTTATCGTCTGGATTTTTATATTTTACCACATTCGAGCCGGATGTCAACCGTTTCTGCGGGCAATTTCCGGCGGATGAGTGACAGCGGCGCAGCCGCACACGGCAGCGGCATGGTAAAGCGCTGCATCGGGTGCGGCACGGTCTCAAGCGGCAGGCCGTCGGCGTCGCACAGCGCCTCGGCCGTGAAAGTCACGGGCGGCGCGTCGTTTGTGATGAGTTCGAGCGTATCACCGGCGCAGAACTTGTTGCGCTGCGTCAGCACGGCGCGTCCGTCCGGCGCGGTGCCCTCTACGACAGCGCAGACCTCGGCGCCGGCAAAGTAGGCGGAGTTTGCCGTATACTGCCCCGGCTCACCGAAGTAAAAGCCGGTGCTGTACGGGCGGTGGCTGATCTGCAGCACCTCGCGCTGCCAGACCGGGGCGAGCGGTCGACCGGCGATCGCATCATCCAGCGCGTGGCGGTAGGCATTCGTGACGGCGCCGACATAGTAGGCGCTCTTTGTGCGTCCCTCGATCTTCAGGCTCGTGATGCCGGCATCGAGCAGCGCGGGCAGATGCTCGATCATGCACATATCGCGGGAGTTAAAGATATACGTCCCCTGTTCGTCCTCAGTAATATCGAACACCTGGCCGGGGCGCTTGGCCTCCGTGAGACCGTACTTCCAGCGGCAGGGCTGCGCACAGCGGCCGCGGTTGGCATCGCGCCCGGTGAGGTAGTTCGACAGCAGGCAGCGGCCGGAAAACGACACACACATCGCCCCATGGACGAACGCCTCAAGCTCCAGCTCCGGCGGCGTGTTGGCGCGGATGGTGCGGATCTCGGCAAGCGACAGCTCACGCGCGAGCACGACCCGCTGCGCGCCGAGATCGTACAGCGCTGCGGCGGCGGCCGAATTGACCACGCCGAACTGCGTGCTCACGTGCAGCGCCACGTGGGGCGCATAGCGCTTGGCCAGCGTGATCACGCCGAGATCGGCCGCGATGATCGCGTCCACGCCCGCATCGTCGAGCAGCTCAAGGTACGCGGGCAGCTGCGCCATCTCGTCATCACGCGGCAGGGTATTGCACGTCACGTGCACGGCAGCGTCCTGTGCGTGCGCAAGCTGCACGGCGGCGCGGATGCCGTCCGGCGTAAAGTTTTCCGCACCGGCGCGCATGCCGAACTGCGCCCCGGCGAGATACACTGCGTCCGCGCCGAAATGGAGCGCCATTTGCAGGCGCTCCAGATCTCCGGCGGGGCACAACAACTCCGGTTTGTTCATGCCACCCCTCCGCTTATTGTGAGTAACTCTGTTTGGCCACGAACGCCTGGAATTCGCCGTAGCTCGTGAAGAACTTATGCGTGCCGGACTCCGAATCGAGCGCATAGTACAGCGCCTTCGTGCTTGCCGGCGAGAGCGTCGCCTTGATGGACGCAAGGCCGGGGTTTGCGATCGGCGTCGGCGGCAGGCCGGTGTTCTGATAGGTGTTGTAGGGACTGTCGATCTTTGTGTCCTCCACGGTGAGCACATCCTTATGCTCCGGCAGGACGTACATGATCGTCGAGTCGATCTGCAGCGGCATACCCGCCGCGATACGGTTATAGATGACGGCGGCGATCATCGCACGCTCATCGTCGTTGGCGGCTTCCTTTTCAATCATGGACGCGACCGTGACGACCTCCTGCATAGACATGCCGCGCTCATCCGCCTTTTCGAGCATTTCGGCCGTGATGCGGTTGTGGAAGTTCTCAAGGAATTTGTTGATGGCGCTCGAGGCCTGCATGCCCTGATAGAACTCATACGTATCCGGGAACAGGAAGCCCTCCAGGCGCTTGGCGTCCCCCTGCATGCTCTGGTCGAGGAACGAGTAGTTGTAGGAATAGTTCGCGGCGGCGTCCATGAGGTCATCGTACGAGCAGACGTTTTCGTCCTCAAGCTTGCGGAAGATCTGCTCCATCGTATAGCCCTCGGGGATGGTGACCTTGGTCGTGACCATGGCGCCGGAGCCGACCTGCATCTTCTTGACGAGCGCGCGGTAGTCGTAGTTCGTGCTCAGCTCATACGTGCCGGGATCGATCTTTGTCTTTGCGTGCGAGACGCTGCAGTAGAGCTGGAAGAGGCCCTTGTACTTGATGATGCCGGCGTCCTTGAGCTGCTTTGCCACGTAGCCGACGCTGACCTGATGGCCGGCACGCTCCTTGGCGTTGCCCTCAGAGTCCGTGTAGGAGATGGTGACGTCCTGAAACTCCGCCTTGTCGAGTGTGACCGTCGCCGTGACCGGCTCTTTGTTGAGCGCGAGCACGTCCGACGCCGCCATCCAGCCGACACAGGCGAGGATAATGCTGACGCTGACGACGAAGGCAAAAATAGATCAGGCCGCCGAGGCAGCCGCTGCGTCCGGCGCGCTGCTGCACCTCCGGCTCCTGCGTTGGCTCATGGCGGGGCGCCGGCTGACGGTGCACGGCGTGTGTCTGCTCCGGCTGCGGGCGAGCAGGCCGCTCCGTGTGGTGCTGGACATGCGGCTGCTCCGGCTGCGGGCGAGCAGGCCGCTCCGTGCGGTGCTGGACATGCGGCTGCTCCGGCTGCGGGCGGGCAGGCCGCTCCGTGCGGTGCTGGACATGCGGCTGCTCCGGCTGCGGGCGCGCCGCGTGCTGCTGCTGTACCGGGCGCGGGCGGGCAGCGCGCGGCTGTCCCTCCTGCTGCTGCGGACGGCGGCGGGCGGGCTGCGCCGGACGCTGCGGTGGGCGCTGCGGGCGGGATGGCTCTCGTTCGTCACGAAACAGCTCATCAAAGTTCTTAAAATGATCGGCCATGGCTTGATCTCCCTGTCAACTTGAATGCGTCCCTGCGGCCTCTCGGCGCAGGAACCCCCTTTCCCCTTGGGGGCATAAGATAAGGCGACGGACGGAAACGGCGCCGTTTGTCCGGTCCTGCCGGAAAACTTCGCGTCAGATCCATGCACCGCGCGGGGTCTGGCTGCGCAAAAATCCGTTGCGCGGAGAAAGGGTTTTGGTTATGTGCTGCGCAAATAATAACAACAGCTGTCTGTGGATCATCCTCATTCTGATCCTGCTCTTCTGCTGCGGCGGCGGCAGCTGGGGCAACTGCGGCTGCGAGAACAACAACAGCTGCGGCTGCGGCTGCTAACAGCCGCTGAGGGATCGGGGCTCCTCCGGGAGCCCCGGTTTTTCCTGCGGGCGCAAAATGCCCTGCTCAGTTACGACGGCCGCGACCGGCATATCGTTCCACGCCGTCGGCAGCGCGTCGAGCAAAAATTCCGCACGGATGAGTCCCACGGCGCAGCAGTCAAGCTGCGCGAGACAGCGGTCATAGTACCCGCCGCCGCGGCCGAGACGCCGCCCCGCGCGGTCATAGGCGAGCGCCGGGACAAGCATCAGATCGCCGGGCTGCGGCTGCAGCACCGGTGCGCTGCGCGGCGGCTGCGGGATGCCGTAGCGTCCGGGCACGAGCGCGCCGTCATAGCGCGCGAAGTACATCTGTCCGCCGGCCTCCGGGACCGGAAGCGCCACCGTTTTCCCGCGGCGGCGCGCCTGCGCGAGAATGGCGTGCGTGTCCACCTCCGGCACGACGCTGCAATAGGCAAAGATCCGCTCCGCTGCCTGAAACTCCGGCAGTGCGAGCACCTGTATCGTAATCGCAACGTCGCACGCGGCATTGTCCGCGGGATCGCTCTGCGCAAGCCGCCGGCGCAGTGCCTGACGCAGGGCGGACTTTTCCTCGGAAATGCTCATAGGGCGCTGCGGATGATTGAGAAGATCTCCTCGTGCTTTTCCTCGAGCGCACGCTCTGCGCCGTCTTTCATAAACGGCACGACCGTCCAGCCATAGTGCGCGGCGGCAAGGCGGCCAATGCGCAGGCAGTTTTCCAGATACGCCTCGTCCTGCTCATGGATGTCGGCCTTGGTGTTTTGCTTTTCCTGCCGGTGTTGCATCCGCTTGAGCGAGGTCGGCAGGTCCACGTCCAGATAGAGCACCAGATCCGGGCGCGGCAGACCCATCTTGCCGTACTCGAGATCGTACAGCCAGTCAAAGAAGGCCGGCAGCTCCGCCTCGGGCAGCTTCGAGCCCTGATGGATGGCGTTGGAAGTCGTGTAGCGGTCGGAGAGGATCAGTCCACCGTTTTCATAGATCTCTCCCCAGTCGGTGCGGTAGGACGCATAGCGGTCGACCGCGAAAAACGTGGACGCGGCATAGGCGTTGACGTCCGACGGGTGCGTGCCGAACGCGCCGTTGAGATACATCCGGATCAGTGCCGACGATTCCTGGTCGTAGCGCGGGAACACAATATGATGGTAGGCCATGCCCGCCTCGTCAAAACGCGCGCACAGGCGACGGTACTGCGCGGACTTTCCGCTGCCGTCGATGCCCTCCAATACGATCAGTTTACCCTTCGCCATGGTGTTTCTTCCCCCGCAGCCTGCGGCCGATGGCCGCAAACAGGAATTTCGGCAATTTCATCATGCGGCCGATGCGCTTCGGCTCTTTGATGAGCCGGTAAAACCACTCGAGACCGAGCTTCTGAAAAAACTTCGGCGCGCGCTTAACATTGCCGGCAAATACGTCCAGACTGCCGCCGAGCCCCGCCATAAGACCAACGCGCAGACGCGGGGCGTTGCGCTGCATCCACAGCTCTTGCTTCGGCGCGCCGAGGCATACGAGCAGCAGATCCGGCTGCACGGCATTGATCTTCTCCACAACGGGATCATCATCCTGAAAATAGCCGTCGTTCGTGCCGGCGATGACGAGACCGGGAAACCGCTCGCGCAGCTTCTCGCCCGCAGCATCGGCGACGCCGGGCTTCGCACCGAGCAAAAACACGCGCTTGCCCTCGCGGCCCATCTGCGTCATCAACGCCGCGGCAAAGTCGATGCCCGGCAGCTTCGCGCGCAGCGGTGTGCCGAGGATCTTCGCACCGTAGATCACGCCGATCCCGTCGGCCAGCACGAGATCCGCATTCTGAACGGCCTGCATGGCTGCCGCATCCTCGCGGCAGAGCATCACGATCTCGGGGTTCGGCGTAACGACATAGGCCGCGCGCCGCTCCGCCATCAGGTCACGCGCACGCGCGACCGCTTCATCCATCGTCAGGCTGTCAAACCCGACGCCCATTACATCAATTCGCATGAAAACCTGTTTCCTCCGTTATACCTGAGCAAAGACTTCGCCGATCTTCTCATGGATGATGAGATCCGCCTGCGCGTCATACGGCGTGGCGCTGCGGTTGATGAGCACCAGCTTATGCCCGGAATAGTAATTCAAAAGTCCCGCCGCGGGGTACACGGCCAGCGACGTACCGCCGACGATGAGCACCTCCGCCTCGCGGATATAGCGGATGGACTTGGACAAAACGTCCTCATCCAGACATTCCTCGTAAAACACGATGTCCGGCCGGATGATGCCGCCGCAGTCACAGTGCGGCACGCCGGTGCCGTGGTTGACGCGCTCCGCCGGATACGGCCGGCCGCAGCGCATACAGTAGCAGCGGTGGATGCTGCCGTGCAGCTCGAGCACGTTCTTGCTCCCGGCCGCCTGATGCAGCCCGTCGATATTCTGCGTAATGACGGCCTGCAGCTTCCCCTCGCGCTCCAGCCCGGCAAGGCGCAGATGCGCACGGTTGGGCTTGGCGCCGTCCACAACGAGCTTGTCCCGGTGGAATTTGTAGTATTCCTCCGGGTGCGCGATGAAAAACGAGTGGCTCAGGATCGTCTCGGGCGGATAGTCATACTTCTGGTTATAGAGGCCGTCCACACTGCGAAAATCCGGAATGCCGCTCTCGGTTGAGACACCGGCGCCGCCGAAAAACACGATCCGGTCACTGTCTTCGATCCACTGTTTGAGCTGCTGAATGTTATCCATGAACTCCGCCTCCTATAAAATCCGGCCGTAAACGGCCACGCTTTATCATACAACGCTTCGCGCGGCGGGTCAACGCTGCGCGAGCAGAAAGCGTTCAATGGCCTCGGCCACACCGTCATGGTCGCAGTCGGGCATGATATACTCCGACGCCGCCTTCACATCGTCAATGGCGTTGCCCATAGCGAGCGGCAGCCCCGCGTCGCGCAGCATCGGGCAGTCGTTTTCCGAGTCGCCGATAGCGATCGCCGCGCTGACCGGGATGTTCAGGCACCGGCACAGCGCCTGCAGGCCGCTGCCCTTGTCAACGCCGGTGGCGATAATACTTGAAATGGATGAGGATAGTGTCCTTTTGTATTGGACAAAATTCGAAGATGGGGGAAAAAAGTGCACTGAAAGCGTTTTTGCAGGACCACATGGTTTGACAGGTATATCATGTAGAAATTTGAACAAAATCTCTTACCCGAGAGGATTGGTTTCTGCTGTAAAAGCAAGTGCGGACTTTTCTCCAATTGAAGCCAATCCAGATGGGGATCATAAAAGTTTGGAGGATTTGAAAAGAGATTGAAGATGTGGATTTAACCAGAAATATCTTCTGATTTGATCAATACATATGGGGTAATTGCATGGAGGAAATGTCAGATGGCCGGCGGACATGGAGAAAATCGTCTGAGATCAGCAATCGGACTTTTTGGACGGTCGGTTGATTATGATATGGAATTTGAACCGGACACAGAAAATATGTTTATTCCAAAACAAACTGATTGATAAGAGGCAGTGAAGCTGGGTGATTTTGCACGATATTTTGATCAGAAGAAACTTGGCATGTATTTGATGAAAAAATTACATTTTTCTGCAGGAGAAGATATGCTTTTGAAATTCTTGCTGGATTATGCATGGATGCTGCAGTGAATTGTTTTATCATTCGAGAACGTTTGGGAACAAAGGAAAAGGCATGTTCTGGAGAACACAAACGATGAGGGAACGGATCCACAGGCAGAGATTGCATTGTACAAGATTCTTTTTCTCTGAAGGATGCGGAAAATACGGAAGACGTCATAAACGTGATAGATGAGATTTATAATCATGTTCTGGATCCATCTTTTTGAAAAAGGAATGGAAATCTGGAGAAAATTTTGAATTTACCGGATATGGCATTGGCCAATGACGCGTGGCAGGAATGCATGACAGATGAACAGATGGAAGACATCATTCAAAAATATCTTTCTAATCTCAAAAAAAAAGATGATAAGTCTGGATATCAGAAACAAAAAAAAAAAAGATTTTATTTCTCTCCGGAAAATGAAGAAGTTCCGGAAAGCTCGGAGAATATAAATCCACAGGCAGTGCGACGGATACGGGAATATGTGGAACTGAATTACGGAAAATCGTACCTAAGTGAATCGGAGCAGGCCAGAGTCAATCGGAAATTTTGTACAGGAATCCACAAAAAACTGTATCCTGTATCTTACAGATGGAATTTTACAGAACCCTGTGATAAAAAATAATCAATACCGTTTTTCTCAGCTGCAGTTTGAAAAAAAATAAAGCCTATTATGGAAATAATCACTGGATCATCAAAAGAAATATTTCTATGTTGGCAGAGTCACTGAAACGGGCATTTATAATCGAAAGGATGATTTTGTCAGCAGATCTGATGCAGGGCAGCTTGTTCCTGAGAGGTTATGGAAAATTGGAAGAACAGACGATGACAAGTTATTTAATAGAAAAAAAAGAGATCAGAAGATTCTGAATTTGTAATAGATGTCCTGATTGATTCCAGTGGTTCCCAGGCTGGTAGACAGGCTCAGGTAGCGGCGCAGGGATATATTATCAGTGAAGCATTAAGTCAGGCAGGAATTCCTCATCGGGTGACAGGATACTGTGCTTTCTGGGGATATACAGTACTTCAGAGATTTCGGGATTATGAAGATCCAAGGGAAACAAATGAAAGAATCTTTCAATTTCGGGCATATGCCAATAACAGAGATGGGCTTGCACTGAAAACAGTCTGTTCCTCTCTCATGGATCGACCGGAAAAAATAAGATTTTAATCGTATTAAGTGATGGAAAACCCTGTGATATGAGCATACAACGACCAGGAACCCGCCAGCCCAAGATCTATGACGGAGAAAAAGCTGTGAAAGATACTGCATATGAGGTACGTCGGGCCAGAAATCAGGGGATTTTCGTAATTGGTATTTTTTGCAGGGAATGAGGAAGAACTCTCCGTGGAAAAGAGAATCTATGGAAAAGACTTTGCCTATATTCGTAATATCAGCAATTTTTCCCGTATGATAGGAACTTTTTTGCGAAGACAAATTGATATGGGATGAAAATGGAGGAATCACCATGGGTAAAATTGAATTTGCCAATTGCCAGGATGTAAGAAATCAGAAAAAGATACGGGAATTAGATTGTCCACGCTGTCATGAACCAGGGGAGGCATTGAAGCCTTTGTGAAAGACGGATACTTGCAGAGGACGGAGTATGTGATAACTGCGGATATATTCTTCCAGAAGGAACAGAACTGGAGGAAGTGGAGTAAGAAGTATTTAAGGAGATAACAGATGAAAATTGCTGTAACTGGAAAAGGCGGAGTAGGAAAAACTACGATATCCGCAGTATTAGCACGGCTGTATGCAGAAGAAGGAAAAAAAAAGTATTTGCTGTAGATGTGGATCCAGATGCAAATCTTGGACTTGCACTGGGTTTTTCAGAGGAAGAACTGGAGAGTATTACGCCTATCAGTAAAATGAGAAAGTTGATTGAGGAAAGAACTGGTGCAGATAAAAGTAATACTTTTTATAAAGTCAATCCAAAAGTGGATGATATTCCTGAAATTTACGGAAAAAGAAAATAATGGTGTTCGACTTCTGGTTTTGGGAACTGTGGAAACTGCGGGAGGCGGATGTGTATGCCCTGAAAATGTAATGTTGAAACGAATTATTAATAATTTGGTTTTACATAGAGATGATATAGTAATCTTGGACATGGAAGCAGGACTTGAGCATTTAGGACGGGGAACAACGGAAGGGATGGATCAATTTATCGTCGTGATAGAGCCGGGGGCCAGAAGTGTTCAGACTTATAAAAATGTAAAACGTTTGGCAGAAGAATTGGGTGTAAAGGAAGTAAAGGTCATAGCAAATAAAATCAGAAATGATGAAGATGAAAAGTTTGTAAGGTCTAGAATCCCGAAGCAAGATTTTTTTGGGATGTGTTCATTATAATGCAGAAGTTATAGAAGCAGACAGAGAAGGAAGATCCCCTTATGGATGCAGCAAGACAGCTACGGATGAAATTCGAAAAAATTAAGGAGATATTTGATGTAATGGCAAAATAGACATTGTATTAATTTAATTATTTTTCGAAAACAGTTTGAAGTATGGTCATATGTAATGCTTATTATTTAGAAAAAAAAAGAAAAGGAGTAAATATAGAGATGAAAATAGCAGTTTGCGGAAAAGGTGGATGTGGAAAAAGTACAGTAACCAGTCTTTTGGCTAAGGCTTTAGCCAGACGAGGAAAAGAAATTTTGGTAATTGATTCCGATGAATCTAATTATGGTCTGCACCGACAGCTAGGTATGAAGCTTCCCAGAGATTTTACAGACTATTTCGGTGGTAAGCAAAATGTTTTAAATGACATGATGTTATCAAAATTTACTCATCAGTTTTTTGAGGAAACCTGGACTATAGATGATATACCGGAAGATTATTATAGTCTAAAGGACGGTGTAAAACTGATGACCAGTGGAAAAATTCATCAGGCAAATGAAGGGTGTTCTTGTGCTATGGGAACTGTTATGACTCAATTTATCCAAAATCTCAGGCTTACAGAAGACCAATTTGCGCTAATGGATATGGAGGCTGGTATTGAACACTTTGGACGTGGAATTGATAACGGTGTAGATTTGATATTGATAATCATAGATCCATCCTATGAATCCCTACAGCTTTCCAAAAAAATCGGGGAATTATCGCAAAGTATTCGAAAACCATTTTATTACGTTCTAAATAAAGTAACAAAAGAAAATCAGGAAATGATGTATGAAGCTGTATGGAATTCAAGTCGAGTCGCTGTATCTCTTAGTGCGGATCCTAGTATTATGGGAGAGGGACTGATAGGAAAAGAACTATCAGAAAAACCAGATGCTATTGAAAACTTAACAGAATTTCTACTTTCTATTTAATGCGAAATGGAGGAAAAAAAAGAGAATGATCAGTGTTGAAATGGAAGATGTTCTGGCAGTATTACAATTATGCAAACCGTATATTATCGGTATTATTGCTGCACTTGTAATTGGAATCGTAATTATGATCGCATGCCGCAGAATGTCCAGGGGAAAAAGATTTCTGATAAGGGGAGAAGCTGCGATTGCAATGGCTCTTGCAGTCGTTGTCTGCGTGAATATGATCTGTTTTGGACCAATGGCTACGTTGATTGGACTGGCAACGGAAATGGAACTTTAAGCGATGAAACAAATGAAGAAGCTGCGGAAGTGGCAGAAAAAATTATGGAAGACGGAATTGTTCTTCTGAAGAATGAAAGCCTGCTTCCTTTAAATGAAACAAAAAAAACTGAATATTTTTGGCTGGGAATCTATTAATCCGGCTTACGGAGGAGCTGGTTCCGGTGGTATTAATGATCTGTATGATATTGTCAGTCTGAATCAGGGACTTGAAAATGCCGGATTTTCTATTAACCAGGAACTGGTTGATTTTTATAACAATTATGGTGCAGATAATCCGGAAATGTCTATCCAGAAACAGAGCTGGACATTACCGGAGCCACCTGTAGATACTTACAGTGATGAGCTTATTAAAAGCGCGAAAGAATATTCTGATGTGGCAGCTGTGGTTCTTTCCAGAAAAGCAGGTGAAGGTCATAATGATATTCCTATGGATGTAAGAAAAGCAGCATATGATAATAATTCAGATGAATATGATGATTTTCCCGAGGGGAGAGCATTATTTACAGCTTTCACAAACTGAGAGAGATATGGTGGATATGGTTTGCTCAAACTTTGATAATGTGATTGTGATTTATAATGGAGCAAATCAGTTTGAACTTGGTTTCGCAGATGAATATCCTCAGATTAAATCTGTTGTATGGTGCCCCGGAACGGGAAATGTGGGATTTAATGCACTTGGTAAAGTATTTTCAGGTGAAGTCAATCCTTCCGGAAAAACACCGGATACATTTATTTATGATATGACAACTGCTCCGTGGTGGAATAATGCAGAAAAAAAACGGAGTATACAAATCTGGCAGATATGGCCGTTGAAGGAATGAACGCAGGAACTGCGCAGGTGTATGCTCCGGCATTTACCAATTATGTGGAAGGCATTTATGTAGGATACAAGTACTATGAAACAGCTGCACAGGAAGGTGCGATTGATTACGATAAGACTGTACAGTATCCATTTGGATATGGTCTGAGTTACACGGAATTTGAACAGAAAATGGGTGAACTGGAGGAAAAAGACGGACAGATTTCTGTAGATGTAGAAGTAACCAACACCGGAGATGCTGCCGGAAAAGATGTAGTAGAAGTTTACTACAATCCACCATATACCAATGGCGGTATTGAAAAAGCATCTGCAAATCTGATCGAGTTTTGCAAAAAACAGATCTGCTTCAGCCGGGAGAATCTCAGATTGTTACAGCTACATTCAGTATAGAAGATATGGCCTCTTATGATGAGAATACTGCAAAAGCATATGTTCTTGAAAAAGGCGATTATGTGATTTCTATCAACAGCGATTCACATACTGTGCTGGATCAGAAAACTTATACTGCAGATAAAGATGTAGTATATAAGGGAGAAAATAAAAGAGCATCAGATGATACTGCAGCAACAAATGTATTTGAAGATGCAAAAGGCGATGTGACATATTTATCACGAGCAGATCATTTTGCAAATTATGAAGAGGCTACAGCAGCACCGGCATCTGCAGAGCTGGGTGAGCCATATGTTTCTGAATATCATCTGAACAGCAACTTTGATAAGACTACATACCTCAATGATGAGGATGTAATGCCGACAACGGGAGCAGATAATGGACTTACATTAGCTGATATGCGTGATGCTGATTATGACGATCCTCGTTGGGAAAAACTTCTGGATCAGCTTACTGTTGACGAAATGACAAATATGATTGCAATGGCTGGTTATCAGACAGCAGCCATGGATTCTGTGGGAAAAGTGGCTACACTTGATTTCGATGGACCAGCAGCAATTAATAACAACTTTACAGGAGTTGGTTCTATTGGATTTCCAATTGAAGTTGTGGTTGCTTCCACATGGAATAAGGAACTTGCACAGGCCTGGGGTGAATGCATGGGCAAGATCAGTCAGGAAATGGGTGCAGAAGGCTGGTATGCACCAGGTATGAATACTCATAGAACCGCATTTGGAGCAAGAAACTATGAATACTTTTCAGAAGATGGAGTTCTTGCAGGAAATATGGGTGCAAATGCAGTAGAAGGTGCAAGAAAATATGGAGTTTATTCTTACATTAAGCATTTCGCACTGTATGAAGGAAATGCAAAGATGGTAAGTGTCTGGTCAAATGAGCAGGCAATTCGGGAAACTTATCTGAAACCATTTGAAATTTCTGTAAAACAGGGTAGCGCAAATGCGGTTATGGTTTCCTGGAGTTTCCTTGGAGATAAATGGACTGGAGAATGCAGTAATCTTATGAACACAGTTCTTAGAGATGAATGGGGCTTCAGGGAATGGCGCTTACAGACTTCTTCCGAAACAATGGTCATGGATTTATGAATGCAGATGCAGCTTTGGCGAATGGAGTAGATGCAATGTTGTCCACATTCAACGGAGAAGAGAACAATGTAGCCAATCCGGAGCATCCAACAGCTGTACTTCAGATGAGAAATGCCTGCAAAAAAATGTCATATACAGTTGTAAGCAGCTGGGCTTATGATGGAGAACACGAAGAAACAGGTATGGAAAACTGGAAAAAAAGCAGGAATTGGTATCGACATTGTAATAGCACTTTTCATGGCAGGAATGGAAGTACTGGTAATCAGAGGATATAAAGAAAAGAAAGAATGCTGAATAAAGATGAAAGTGGGATGGAATCAAAGCTTCGGTTACCTATACAGGTGACAGAGACGGAGCTGAGGTTGTTCAGACGTATGTAAGAAAAAGTAGAAGAACAGTTCGAGTATATGTATCGGCTGTTCTTTTTTTTATTTTCGAACGTTAAAACGGTAATGTTTATCTTGTGTATAGTAGAACATTAGAGTATAATAAAATCAGTTTTTTGTATAATTTTAAATGCTCTAATATGGAAATCGGCAAAACAGATGAAAGTCTGCGACGCAAAGCTACAGGGCCTGTAAAATGGCAGCCAGTTGCATGAAATGAGATGCGCTGCCTGTTTGACAGTGTAGAACTGGCTACAGAGGCCTTCAAAAGAATGGGATATCAGGTAGAGGTTGTCCAGATTAATTGGGAGAAGAAAAAAGAACTGGTGGAAAGTGGAGAGATCGACTGTATCATGGGCTGTTTTTCTATGGAAGGGCGTCTTGATGATTATCGCTGGGCGGGACCATATATAGCAAGCCGTCAGGTAGTTGCGGTAAATGAGAATAGTGATATCTATAAACTGAGTGATCTGGAGGGAAAGAACCTGGCTGTCCAGTCCACAACCAAACCGGAAGGCATCTTCCTGAATCGGACGGATGAGAGAATCCCAAAGCTGGGAAATCTGATCAGTCTTGGACACCGAGAGCTGATCTATACCTTTCTTGGGAAAGGATATGTAGATGCAGCTGCAGTACACGAGGAATCTGTTGTCCAGTACATGAAGGATTATGATGCAAGCTTTCGTATCCTGGAAGAGCCTTTGATGATCACTGGAATAGGTGTTGCTTTTGCAAAAGAGGATGACAGGGGAATCTGTGAGCAGATGGAGTCAGACGCTGGAAGAAATGCGTCAGGATGGCACATCCCTGAAAATCATTAAAAAATATCTGGATGATCCCCAGAAGTATCTGGAGGTGGATGATCTTGGGTATTAAGAGAAAGAAAAGAGAAAAACGGATCCGGCTGTTCGGTACTCTGAGTGGGATCTGTGTGGCCGTAGTATCTTTGTGTTATTTCTTTCATGCGGAGAAAGCGGAAGCAGAGAAAAGAATGGTAGAGATTGTAAATTATGTCAAAGTGCAGTGTTCCACCTGCACCTATTATAATGAAGCTTCGGAATCAAAAGTCTCCTCCGCGCCATTGAAAGTGCCAGACAGATGAGTACGAATATCGACATGGAAACAGAAAAAACGGCAGCCGTCTGAGTCGTGAGTTTCTGAAAGAAAACCTGCAGACCCTCTGGGTGGATGGTATCATTGTGCTGGATACAGAGGGAAGGACGGAATGTGAATACAGCATGGATGAGTCTCTGGCTAATGAGATTACGGAGTATCTGCAAAAAGAAATTATCATGAATTTTGCCGGATATGAAGAAAGAAGCTTATTCGGAACGGTTTGCCAGGAAAGACGGGTCACATATCGACATTGCAGCCTGCGCCAGAAAAGATGCACTGGGTATCGTTGCAATCTATTACTACACATCTCCTGAATTTGCCAGAAACTATACACTGACGATACAGGGGCTTTTAAATGGTTATAGCATCCAGAAAGATGGAACGATTATTGTTGCAGACGAGGGAATCGTTGTTGCCAGCAATGATGAGAGTCTGTTGGGACAGAATACGGCTGACAACGAAGTTGTTCAGGCAATGAAAAAGCATACAGACAGTCAGCACATCTATCACTTTAGAAAAGAAGGAAGTGGATGTTATGGAATCATGCTGAAAGCAGCGGGATTATTATATTTATGCATATCTTCCGGATACGGAAGTTTTCATGATCTTCCATTAAGTGTAGCAGGTGTCATTTTTCTTTATTTCCTGATGTTCAGTATCTTCTGGTTCTGGACATACAGAACCAAGAGGGCACATCAGAAACAGGAACAGGAAAAAGATGAAAAATATAAGTCAGAACTTTTGATAGCCGCAAAAAGGCAGAGGCAGCCAATGCGGCAAAAACAGAGTTTCTTCAGCGGATGAGCCATGCTATCCGGACCCCGATCAATGGAATCTGCGGCCTGGTCAATATGGCAGACCATTGTGCAGATGATACGGAGAAACAGACGGAATGCAGGGCAAAGGTTAAAGAAGCATCCCATCTGCTGCTGGAACTGGTAAATGAAGTGCTGGACATGAGTAAGCTTGAGTCGGATGAAGTGGTGCTCGAAGAAATTCCATTCAATCTGATCCGTATTTTTCAAGGGAAGTATTTGTTGTGATCGATCAGATGGCTGCCGAACAGAATATCCAGATTGTATGGGAGAAAAAAGAAGTCACACACTGGGATCTTATCGGAAGCCCGGGGGCATGTGAAACGGGTGATGATGAATATCCTGTCAAATGCGGTGAAATATAACAGGCAAACGGACAGATCTATATCAGCTGCCGTGAGATCCCATCAGAACAGTCGGAATGGACAACGATAGAATTTGTCTGCCGGGATACCGGAATCGGGATGACAGAGAGTTTTCAGAAACATATTTTTGAACCATTTGCACAGGAACATACAGGAAGCCGTACAAAATATGCCGGAACAGGACTTGGAATGGCGATCACAAAGAAGCTGATCGAAAAAATGGGAGGAACTATTACCTTTGAAAGTGAAGAAGGCACAGGGACTACATTTGTGATCCGGGTTCCGTTCCGGATCGATACAGGCAGGAGCGGCAGAGCTGAAACGGAAGAAAAACCAGAAGTTTCTATAAAGGGAGTGCATATTCTTCTGGCAGAAGATAATGAGCTGAATATGGAAATTGCGGAATTTATGCTTCAGAATGAAGGAGCTGACGTGACAAAAGCATGGAATGGACGGGAAGCTGTTGAGATATTCAGAAAGAGCGAACCGGATGAATTTGATGTCATCCTTATGGATATCATGATGCCGGTCATGAATGGTTATGAAGCCACGAAGATGATCCGGTCTCTGGAGCGGGAGGATGCAAAGACAATACCGATTATTGCAATGACGGCAAATGCATTCACGGAGGACAGGCTGAAAGCAAAAGAAGCAGGAATGGATGAACATATCGCAAAACCTGTGGATCCGGAATTATTGGTAAAGGTGATTTATGAATCAGTGGATTAGTGGAAAACAATCTCAGAAAGGGAATTATATTGAAAAAGAAAAGATGGAACCGATTATTTTCTGTACTTTTTGTGATGATGGCAGTCATGTCACTTCTGTCAGGCTGTAGCAAAAAAAGAGTGCAGAAAAAAGAAGATGAAGAAACGATCACGGTGTATTTATGGAGTACAAATCTGTATGAAAAATATGCACCATATATCCAGGAACAGCTTCCGGATATTAATATTGAATTTGTGGTAGGGAATAATGATCTGGATTTCTACAGATTTTTGAATGAAAACGGTGGACTGCCGGATATTATAACCTGCTGTCGTTTTTCACTGCATGATGCAAGTCCGCTGAAAGACAGTCTGATGGATCTTTCCACAACCAATGCGGCAGGTGCTGTCTATGATACATATCTCAACAATTTCAAGAATGAGGATGGAAGCGTAAACTGGCTTCCGGTGTGTGCGGATGCACATGGTTTTGTAGTCAACAAAGACCTTTTTGAGAAGTACGATATCCCTATTCCAACCGATTATGAAAGCTTCGTTTCTGCCTGCCAGGCATTTGACAAGGTGGGGATCCGTGGGTTTAGTGCAGACTATTCTTATGATTATACGTGTATGGAAACACTGCAGGGGCTGTCTGCGTCAGAGCTGTCTTCTGCGGCGGGACGTAAGTGGCGTACCGCCTACAGTGACCCGGATAATACAGAGAAAGAAGATCTGGACAGTACAGTCTGGCCGGAGGCTTTTGAACGTCTGGAACAGTTCATAAAGGATACAGGGCTGGGTCTGGATGATCTGGATATGAACTATGATTCTGTGGTTGAGATGTATCAAAGCGGCAGGCTTGCCATGTATTTTGGCAGCTCTTCCGGTGTAAAAATGTTTCAGGATCAGGGGATTAACACAACATTTCTGCCGTTCTTTCAGGAGAATGGAGAAAAGTGGCTGATGACCACACCATATTTCCAGGTGGCACTGAACCGTGATCTGACGCAGAATGAAACACGTCGGCAGAAAGCGATGAAGGTACTGGACACAATGCTTTCCGAGGATGCACAGAACAGGATTATTTATGATGGACAGGATCTGTTAAGCTACAGTCAGGATGTAGATCTCCAGCTTACGGAATATCTGAAGGATGTGAAACCTGTGATCGAAGAAAACCATATGTATATCCGCATAGCGTCAAATGACTTTTTCTCTGTTTCCAAAGACGTAGTTTCGAAGATGATCTCAGGAGAATACGATGCAGGGCAGGCATACCGCTCATTTGATTCTCAGCTTCTTGAGGAGGACTCCTCTTCTGAGGATATCGTGCTGGATTCACAGAAATCCTATTCCAATCGTTTTCACAGCAGTGGAGGGAATGCAGCATATTCTGTTATGGCAAACACTCTGCGTGGTATTTATGGGGCGGATGTGCTGATCGCAGCAGGAAACAGCTTTACTGGAAATGTGCTGAAAGCAGGGTATACAGAAAAAATGGCGGGAAACATGATCATGCCAAATGGTCTTTTGGCTTACAGCTGCAAGATGGACGGAGCACAACTGAAAGAGACGGTCAGAAATTTTACAGAAGGCTATCCGGGAGGCTTCCTTACGTTTAATCGTGGATCGCTTCCAGTCTTCAGTGGTATTTCGGTGGAAATCAGGGAAACAGAGGATGGTTATACATTGAGTAAAGTTGCAAAGGATGGAAAAGAAATCCGTGATACGGATACTTTTATGGTAACCTGTCTGGCGACACCACAACACATGGAAGCTTATCCGACAGGCAAAAATATGGTATTTGATGTTGGGGAGTTCTCTGTGAAAGACACCTGGATTGAAAATGTTTCTGATGGGAATACAGTCCTTGCAGAGCCTGAAGACTACCTGACTTTGAGGTGAGAAGAATGAAAGCTAAAAACCATAATACAAACAAAGAGAAAAACGTGCCATGAAAAAACGGTTCAGGACAGCAGTCTTTCTTCTTCTTTTTGCGGGAATTGTTTTGACTGTTTTTCGATATTTCAAGCTTGTGTCGAAAACGGTTTATGAGGAAAGTGTTTCCCACCTGACGGAGGTTTTTCACCAGTCTGATAATATGTTAAGGGAACTGACAGATAAGAATCTGACCTATCTTCATATGGGGGGGCGTATCTGCAGGAGACTTCCGATGAAGATAAAATTCGTGATTATATAGAGAACGCACAAAAAAGACGCCGGATTTTTAAATTTTTATTTTCTGTCAACGGACGGTAACTACAAAATGCTGACCGGAGAAACAGGATATCTTGATTTACAGGAAAATTTTGAAGATGAGATCCAAAACGGGAATGATATCGTAACGAATGCAGTAGTTCCCGGAAAATCCCAGATGCTTGTTTTTGCCAGTCCCAGGGCTCATGGAAACTATCAGGGATTTGGATACGATGCGATCGCGATTGCCTATGAAAATTCTGACATTGTAAATGTACTGGATATTTCTGCTTTTCATGGAAATGCAAAGAGCTATGTTGTTCATCCGGATGGTCGTGTTGTCGTGGATCATTCTTTTTTAAGGAATGGGGAAATGCATATAATTTCTTTGGCATTCTCAGAGAGCATTCCAATATCCCGGAAAAAGAGATCCTTGAACTTTCAGGGAAGTTTAAAGCAGGAGATACCGATGCGATGCTGGTAAACCTGGATGGAAAGAACTATTATCTGGTCTATGAAAAATCAGAAATTCAGGACTGGGTATTTCTGGGACTTGTAAAGGCTGAGATTGTTAATGCCAGCATGAATGTTCTGCAGCGCAGTACCATGATGCTTGTAGGCATAGTAGCGTTGAGTGTTGCCGGTCTTTTTATCTGGCTGATACTAAGGAAAAGCAGGGTAAGCCTCAAGAAAAAAGATACGGAGATCCTGTACAGGGAAGAGCTGTTTCAAAAGCTTTCCATGAATGTGGATGATGTTTTCCTGATGCTGGATGCGAAAACATATAAGACAGATTACGTCAGTCCGAATGTGGAAAAGCTGCTGGGAATTACCATAGAACAGATCCGCAAAGATATTTGCGTTCTGGGGAAACTGCATCCTCAAAAATCGGAAGATCCTAAGAAAAATTATCTGGAGAAGATCCAGGTTGATGAACAGAAGGAAGGGGATTTTGAATATGTTCATCAGAAAACAGGGGAACAACGATGGTTTCATAATATTGCAATGTGCAGTGAGGTAAACGGGAAAAAGAAATACATCCTGGTTATGTCTGACCGTACCTCTGATAAAAAGATGAATCAGGCACTCTATGAGGCGGTCCATGCTGCGGAAAATGCCAACAAGGCAAAGAGTACATTTCTTTCCAATATGTCTCACGATATCCGGACTCCGATGAATGCGATCATTGGTTTTACGACCCTGGCTGTAAGCAATATTGATAATAAAAAAAGGTCAGGGATTATCTGGGCAAGATTCTTTCATCCAGCAATCATCTGCTTTCACTGATCAATGATATATTGGATATGAGCCGTATCGAGAGTGGAAAGATCCATCTGGAAGAAACGGCGATCAGTCTGTCAGAAATGCTCCATGATCTGAAAACCATTATCAGTGGACAGATCCATGCGAAGCAGCTGGAGCTTTATATGGATGCTATGGATGTGACGAATGAGGACGTCTATTGCGATAAGACGCGTCTGAATCAGGTACTGCTGAATCTTTTGTCCAATGCGGTCAAATTTACGCCTGCCGGCGGAACCGTTTCCGTTCGTCTGAAACAGTTCCCGGGAAAAACAAAAGACAGTGGTCTGTATGAGATTCGTGTAAAAGACAGTGGAATCGGCATGAGTCCGAAATTTGTACAGAAGATTTTTTCTCCTTTTGAACGGGAGCGGACTTCCACCGTCAGTAGGACTCAGGGGACAGGCCTTGGTATGGCCATTACTAAGAACATTGTGGATATGATGGGAGGAACGATTGAAGTTCAGACAGAACAGGGCAAAGGCACCGAATTTATTGTCCGCCTGGCATTGAGATTTCAGCCTGAGCACCGCCGCACAGAGAAAATCGCAGAGCTGGAAGGTCTGAAGGCATTGGTTGTCGATGATGATTTTAACACCTGTGACAGTGTGACGAAGATGCTTGTGAAGGTTGGAATGCGTTCAGAATGGACGCTTTCCGGTAAGGAGGCTGTCCTTCGTGCACGGCAGTCTATGGAGCTTGGAGATGCATTCCATGCTTATATCATTGACTGGCGTCTGCCGGATATGAATGGCATTGAGGTTACACGTCAGATTCGCAGTCTTGGTGATGATACGCCGATCATTATCCTGACGGCCTATGACTGGTCAGATATCGAAACAGAAGCCAGGGCAGCAGGGGTAACGGCATTCTGTGCGAAACCTCTCTTTATGTCAGACATCAGAGAGACGTTGCTGACTGCCATCGGTCAGAAGAAGGCTGAAACAGAGACTTCGATTTTTCCGGCAGCAGATCTGGATTTCAGAGGCAGGTCTGTACTGCTTGTGGAAGACAATGAACTGAACAGTGAAATTATGGTGGAGATCCTTAATGAATATGGTTTTGTAGTTGATACGGCAGAAAATGGAGCAGAAGCAGTGGAAAAAGTTAAAAATGCAACGCCAGGGGATTATGATCTGGTGCTGATGGATGTGCAGATGCCGGTAATGAACGGATATGAGGCTACCAGACAGATCCGTGCCCTGCCAGATCCGGCACTGGCAAAACGAGAGTGTGAAAAGCAACATCAACGAATTGAAAAGACTGAGACAGGCGGTAGAAATACATCTTTATGATTCATAGATTTCTACGTATAAGGTGGAAGATTTTGCTTTTTCCAAACTCCGAAAGATATATAAAAATGGACAGAAATAGTTTTGATGAGAAAGATCTTTTATATCATTTAAGTTGTAAAATGAGCAAAGGATATTTGACAAATGCCGGAGCCTTGTTTGCAGATGGCCCTATTCGATGGTCAAGATTATTTTTATCCGGTGGAATGGATTAAATAAAAGCGGGTGGTACAATAGATGCATTTGATATGAATATTCTGAAGTGTATTGTCATTAATTGATAATGGAGAAGCGTTTATTAAGAGAATGTCTGAAATTAATGTGGAGAAAGACTGCTAATTCAGAAACGAGAAGAAACCCAGTTTTGGCAGATATATTTAATCGGCTGGGATATATGGAACGTAAGGTGATGGATTCTGGAAAATCATCGGGATCAACTATGACGAAAGTAAAAAAGCCAAATTTTAGATCAGATCGGTACCAGTTTATAGTTGTGATGCCAAATTTGAATTACAATGTCCCTCAGGGATGTCCCTCGGAATGTCCCTTTGAATGTCCTCAGAAAAAGAAAGCAATCCGTTGGAAATTCAAATATTGAATATGATAAAGGATAATAAAATCAGTACAGAAAAAATGGCAATGACGTTAGGAATAAGTTCCAAGACTGTAAAAACGTCACATCAAAGATATAGGTATTGTCCGATTTGTTGGTCGTGGTTCCAATGGACACTGGGAAATAATTGATGATTAGAAATACAACTAGATGGATGACGTTAAGCTTATTGTCTGATGCGAAGGTATTTCTGATTAAGCTTCAAAGAGATGGACGAGGATACAGTTCAATTCATTCGATCAGAGGCGTGTTAAGACCGGCATTTCAGATGGCTGTAGATGATGATCTGATTCTTGAATCCATTCGGATTTGAACTTGTGGTATGATACTGGTCAATGACAGTCAGAAGAGAGCCAAGGTTGAAAGAAGCGAAGAAAGAACTGGATAAAACCGGTTTGTAACCCCAAAATATGCACAAATAACTCATGAAAGCCTTATTTCGTAAGGCTTTCCGGATAAGAAAAATAACCCATTTATAAGCAAAATGCCCGAAAAACATGAGAAATGCATGAATTTATGAGAAAAAAAAGCCGTTTTAGAAAAAAAAGTATAAAGGCTGGAAAGCCAGTATTTACAAGGCTTTGAGAAGATATGAGGAGATAAATGGGTAAGATAAAAGTATTATTTATTTGCCACGGCAGAACTCGTACTTTTTGCCTGAAATGGCTTGAAATCAAGACCCTTGGGGAATGAGAATGGTATTTGTACCCCCATTGTACCCCTATTTTGATATTTCACTGATTTATTAACGGACTGCCCTCGATAAAAATGAATATGATTTGTGGTGAAAGGAGTTCCTTCGGGGACTTCTTTTCGTTTGCATAAAATGTCGGTTTGAATGTCGGTTTGTTTATATGGAACTGTTGCATGTGCAGTCGCGAGATGGAAGTTGGGGAGTATGAACATTACGATGCACCGAAATGTTATCAAAATGTTCGAATTGTTATTAGAATAATTATTAGTTCGGTAATTGCATCAAAAATTGATAAAAATAAGGGAATCAATTTGATGTTTGACGGCAATACATACTATGTGGTTGTACTTTTAATAATAATCGTATACCTTACCTAAATATGCATAGAAACCAGGTCGATTATAAAGAAATAACATAAAATATTTAAAAGTAACATAAAATATGTTATTATGAATGAAAATGTTACAAGGAGACGTCATATGAAAAGCAATTAGAGAATATTTTGGCTGCAAAGTAAAAAATAGCAGAATACAAGAATAAATTACCATTGCCGATCTTTATGACTATGCGTGATATTATGATGGTTGAAATATATGGTGTTAACTTTGCCATAATAGATGTAGTGAAGGAAACGGAACTAAGTGTTGCTGCAATGAAAAAGCAGAAAGCAAAGTATGAAGAAGCATTGCAGTGCCCGGTAGCATATGAAGTAGCGTTAAACAGCGTATCCATGAGAAATGCTCTGGTAAAAAGCGGAGTTCCGTTTGTGGATCTGGGAAATGTATTTTTACCATTTATGGGAATTATATTGCAGGACAAAATCGTAAGCAGCTTGTCAAGGCCGGATAAGATGATGCCTGCAACACAGATGGTGTTCCCTTGAATTGTTATATATGGATGATGAGGAATCTGTGTTAAAAAGTGAAGTTGCGAACAAGTTGAATCTTACCAAGACATCCATTACAAGAGCAACAGCCCAATTAGAGGAAATGGGACTCATCCAGCAGATGAAATCCGGAACAGAGATTGCTATTAAGAGAAATTACTCACGCAAAGAGTATTATGAAAACGCAAAAGCATATTTGATTAATCCGGTTCAGAAAGAGATTACAATTATGCGTTATGAAGCAACCTTTGAATCATTTAGCGCAGGAGAAACCGCTCTTAGTCAGGAGTCAGGAATTGAATCGCCTAGAATAGAGGAACGGGCAATCTACAAGGGCGAGGAAGTTGTTGACCAGTTGGAAATTGTGGATGCCAGATCTGAAGACCCAGACGACTGCATGAAGGTACAATTATGGAAATACAATCCTTCTTATTTTGCAAGAGAAGGGCGTGTTGATCCTGTTTCACTGGCATGTACATTCAAAGGTAACGAAGACGAAAGAATAGAAATGAGTATTGAGGAACTGTTGGAGGAATTATAAATGGTACCAGGGATAGACTCTTTTTAGAGAAAAAATTTAAAGATTATACGGATTATTACACTATTATCGGCGGAACTGCCTGCGATATTCTACTCTCAGAGGCAGACTTGCCATTTCGAGCGACAAAAAGATATTGATATGATCCTGATTATGGAGGATAACTTCCCGGAATTTGCGAGCGTATTCTGGGAATACATAAAAAGAAGGCGGCTATAAGTGCGGATGGAAGAATGAACAGAATATGCACTTTTACCGCTTCACAGAAAAAAAATTGGTTATCCTACTATGATTGAGTTGTTTTCAAAAGAAAGCCGGGATATCTTCTTGAAATAGAAGAGGGGAATTATTCCGATTCATATTGATGATGATACTTCCAGTTTATCAGCGATTCTTCTGAATGATGACCATTATAAATTTATGATGTCCGGACGTAGAGTGGTTGATGGTATTGGTGTTCTGGGAGCAGAGCATCTGATTCCATTCAAAATGTATGCGTGGATTAACCTTTTGGACAGAAAGAGAGCCGGAGAGCATGTAAATGAAAAGGATTTAAAGAAGCATAAAGTACGATGTATTCCGCTTGTTGCAGATTGTCACAGCTGGAACAAAAATCGAATCAGAAGGGCTGGTGACAGAGAGTATACATAGATATATCGAGGAAATCAGTGCAGTAGATGAATCGGAAATAAGACTTTTTGCAGATGGGAATGCCATTTGATAGAGATAGGGGTGTGGAGTTGTTGAAGGAGTTATGCGAGTACTTGTGATTCCTGATATTCATCTAAAACCACTGGATATTCGACAGGACGAAATCTTAAGAGACGGTAAAGGCGGATCGGGCTGTGTACCTGATGGATATGCCGGATGACTGGAATATGGAATTTCAGATAGAACGATATAAAGGAAGCATTTGATCAGACGTCGCATTTGTAGGACTATCCGGATACTCTCTGGTGTTACAGTAATCATGATGTCAGCTATCAAATGGAAGACTTTGAGACCGGATATTCTCCTATGCCGAGAGGACGGTAATGTCAAAGCAAGAAACTTGAGAACAGCCTAAAGAGGTCCAGCACAGACTGACTTATAATGCATCGGATTGACAATGTGCTTTCTCACATGGAGGGCTTACTTACAGCTGTTCCTAAGATGAGCTTGTTTGGGATCTGCTGGATATGCTGAAAAATATAGAGGTTATTGCAACATTGAAACGATGCTCCACATGATTATCTCTGGAATGATGAATCACCCTTATGGTTCAGACCACAGTATGAGACCCGAGAGATGTTCAGAGCAGATACATACAAACAGGTGGTAGCATACACCGGTGGGAGAAGATATTTGAAAAAGACGGCATCATATCAAACAGAATGTTTCTCGACCTATAGAGATGGAAGACAAATTGGAGAGTCTGCGATGATTGTTATTGATTAAACCGAGAATATGAGAAAGATAGAGGTTATGGGAAACTGGGAGTGTGATAAGAATGGAAGGAACCTACGCAACAATATTCAGATACAATCAAATCGTACAATCCAGGATACAGGCATTGGAGGATGAAAACCGACTTCTGAAGCAAAGGAGCGGAGCAGGAAGATTATGCGAATATTGATGATGGCTGGAAAGAAGAAACAAAATGTTTTGCGGCTTTTTCCAGAATCTGGATGTGGACGCTGCGGTGGAACGGTCAAAGGTCGGGGACGCGGTGCGCATCTTTGGATATTCTTCAAGGAAATGGTTCCTGCCAGATTGGCGAAGATTTGGCTTTGCGTTGCTAGAAAGGAGCTGAATCCGTCAATCTTAAGTCCTTAAATACTATGATCGCATGATACCGACGCAGGATGCGCTCCCTGAGGGCGGACTTGGAAATGTTATTGCACTTCCTTTACAAGCGAATGGCCTGAAGTCCGGTGAAACAGTGCTTTTATTTTCGATGAAAATTGGAACGCATAAGGAAGATCAGTTAAATGTAAATGTTTATCAAGTGACTGACCAGACAGGTAGATAGAGAGATCATCTTTCTTTGATGGTACAGCAATGGATCCACCGCGAAACATACAACGGCCGGATGCGCCATGATAAGAATTTGGAGACGAATATGCAGTGTTAAGGCGTGGAAAGTGTATCGTGTTGGCTGACCGCATTTGTTATAGACTCAACAGGAATGTCCAATAAGACAAAGGTTTACTCTGCCGTATGGCAAACATTTTCAAACGCAGTATTTCCAGAATCAGGCTATGGATATGCCAAATTACGATGAATCCAGATTCATTTACCTTTGGAAGTGACGAAGGAAAATATATTGTATTGCCTCGCGGACTTCGGGAAGAAATTCTAAAGAAGTTTGATAATGCGGGGATCAGTTATAAGATTGAAGACAAGAGAACCAAAAGGGCAGGAACTCAATATTTCGTTTAGGGAGAATTGCGTGAATCACAGATTCCGGCTGTGGAAACTATGCTTGAAAAATGAAACCGGGATACTGCACGCCGCAACAGCGTTTGGTAAGACTGTAGTCTGCTGTGATATGATCGCAAGAAGAGGCATAAGTACCTTAATACTTGTAGACAGGGCAGATCTGATGAACCAGTGGATTAAGCGTCTGGAGGAGTTTTTTGGATATTGATGAAGAACTACCTGAATATCAGACAAAGACCGGGCGTACACGAAAAAGAAAATCATTGATTGGAAATCTTCAAGGAGCGCATGATACACTGACCGGAATAGTGGATGTGGCCATGATACGTTCTCTTAAGAAAAAAGATGGATTTCATCCGAAGCTGAAAGAATATGCTCAAGTATATTTTTGACGAATGCCATCACGCAGCATCGGATAGCGCGATAGAAGTGCTGCAGGAGATAAATGCAAAGTATGTGTATGGCGTGACGGCAACACCGAAACGTGGTGATGGTAAGGAAAAAGATAAACGAATTTCTGCTCGGCCCTATCAGGTATAGGTTTACAGCAAAAAAGACAGAGCCGAGGAGCAGAATATTAATCATCTGGTATATCCCCGATTTACCCGGACAGTAAAGCCGCATCATTTGTCAAAAAACACCATATGGTAATGATGCCTATGAACTGATAAGGAATAATGATGTTCGTGACGAACAGATTATCAGGGATGTGGCGGACTGTGTGCAAGCTGGAAGAACTCCGGTAGTACTGACGAAATATGTTGATCATGCCAAGAAGCTGTCTGAAAGGCTTAAGACATATGCTGACCGATTGATCTTGCTAACGGGGGCAAATGGAACGAAAGCGCGCAGGGCTCAGGTGGAAGAACTGAATAAAGTTGATGATTCGGACAGTCTTATTCTTTGTGGGAACGGGCTCTTTACTTGGAGGGGGCTTCGATTTTCCGCGACTTGATACTCTGTTCATGGCGACTCCCGTTTCAGGAGAAAATGTTGTGGAGCAGTATGTCGGGCGACTTAACAGGGATTATGATGGTAAAGAAAAAATGTCATCGTCTATGATTATGTGGACAGTCATATTCCAAAGTTCGATAAAATGTATTCAGCAAGGCTGAAGGCATATAAAAAGATCGGATATGAACTTTGCGTTAATATGGACGGCGAAAAAGCAGAAGGCAAATGCAATCTATGATATTGAAAACTATGCATAAACTTATTGGAAGGATCTTGAGGAGGCTAATTCCGCGGTCGTTGTATCAAGTCCGGGGTTAAATAATCAAAAAGTGGATCGCATTATAAACATGCTTGGAAAGCGGCGGGAGTTGGGAGTTGAGGTAACAATTGTTACATGGCATCCGGATGCCTATAAATATGGCAAAAGATGATGTCCGGATGGAGCTTATGGAGAGACTTAGAAAAGCCGGTTTTGAAATCAGGCTTGTAGAAGAGACTTGTGAGCATTATGCCGTAATCGATAATGAGATTGTCTGGTATGGAAGTGTGAATCTGCTGTCAAAGGAAGATGCCGAGGACAATTTGATGCGGGTATGCAGTAAAGATATTGCAGCAGAACTTCTTGAGATGACATTTGGTTCTGAAGTAGAATTGCAAGAATGGTAAGTATGGACGCAAAAAGAAAGATAAAAATATACTTTTGGGTATCAGCTAGCAGGTGTGGTAAATAAAATAGTAAAATATATCATCAAAAATAAAAACGGAAAACCCGTAGATAAATTCATAGCAAGGTGGTATATCAAGCAGAAATCCAAATTAACAACAGAAAATTGTTTAAAATTTT
>VOFC01002998.1_pt1 | contig 29913 bp, 39 predicted proteins | sample 5384161 | NCBI WGS metagenome assembly VOFC01 (sample SAMN12384722, study PRJNA508395) | human gut metagenome | isolation source: healthy gut B | host: Homo sapiens
GTCCCAGTCGACGGTCTCCTTGTCGATGTCGCGCAGCATTTCGTTCGCGATCTTCGACATTCTGGCCTCGGTGTATCGGTAGGCGGCCGGAGGGTCGCCATCGACCGAGCCGAAGTTGCCGTGGCCGTCGACGAGCATATAGCGCATGGAGAAGTCCTGCGCGAGACGGACGAGCGCGTCGTACACCGACGCGTCGCCGTGCGGATGATAGCGGCCCAGCACGTCGCCGACGCAGGTCGCCGACTTTTTGAAGGGCTTGTCGCTCGTCAGACCGTCTTCATACATGGCGTACAGGATGCGGCGGTGGACAGGCTTCAGGCCGTCGCGCACGTCGGGCAGCGCGCGCCCGACGATGACCGACATCGCGTATTCGATGTAGGAGGACTGCATCTCGTGCACGAGCTCGCTCTGCACGATCTTTTGGTTGGGGAATTGAATGTCTTCGGGTTTGTAATCCACGTTTTTGTGTGCCATTTTCTTCGTCCTCCTCTCTTAAAAGTCCAGATTGACCGCGTATTTCGCGTTCTGTTCGATGAATTCCTTGCGCGGCTCGACCTTCTCGCCCATCAGCACCGTGAACGTCTCGTCGGCGAGCACCGCGTCCTCGAGCGTGATGCGCTTGAGCGTGCGCTTTTCGGGGTCCATGGTCGTCTCCCACAGCTCGTGCGGGTTCATTTCACCAAGACCTTTGAAGCGCGAAATATCGACCTTTGCGTTCGGATTGTCGCCGCGCAGCTCGGCGGAAACGGCGTCGCGCTCCTCGTCCGAGAAGGCAACGCGCTGCGTCTTGCCGCGCGAGAGCTTGAAGAGCGGCGGCACGGCGGCGTAAACATAGCCGTTTTCGATGAGCGGGCGCATATAGCGGAAGAAGAACGTCAGCAGCAGCGTTCTGATGTGCGAGCCATCGACATCGGCATCCGCCATGATGATGACCTTGTGATATCTCAGCTTATTGACGTCGAAATCCTCGCCCAGTCCCGCGCCGAGCGCGATGATGACGGGCTGGAGCTTGTCGTTGCCGTAAATTTTATCGGCGCGCACCTTTTCGACGTTGAGCATCTTGCCCCAGAGCGGCAGGATCGCCTGGAAGCGCGAGTCGCGTCCCTGCGTGGCAGAGCCGCCTGCGCTGTCGCCCTCTACGATGTAGAGCTCGGTGAGCTCGGGGTTATTTTCGTTGCAGTCGCGCAGCTTGTCGGGCATCGCCGCGCCGCCGAGGGCGCTCTTGCGGCGGATGGACTCGCGCGCCTTGCGCGCGGCCTCTCGCGCGCGGTTGGCCGTCATCGCCTTATCTAAGATCGTGCGCGCCACGACGGGGTTCTCCTCAAGGAACTGCATCAGCCGGTCGGAGACGATGCCGTCGACCAGTGTGCGGATCTCGCTGTTGCCGAGCTTTGCCTTCGTCTGGCCCTCGAACTGCGCGTTCGTGAGCTTGACGGAGATGACGCAGGTCAGGCCCTCGCGGCAGTCTTCGCCGCTTACTTTGTCGCCCTCTTTGATGATACCGTTTTTGATGCCGTAGGCGTTCAGCACGCGCGTGAGCGCTGCCTTGAAGCCGGTCTCGTGCATGCCGCCCTCGGGCGTGTGGACGTTGTTGGCGAATGACAGGATATTTTCCTGATAGCCGTCGTCATACTGGAGCGCCAATTCTGCGAACGAATCGCCCTTCATGCCGCTCATGTAGATGACGTTATTGTGCAGCGGCTCTTTCTTCTTGTTGAGCCACGTGACGAATTCGCGGATACCGCCCTCGTAGCACATCGAGTCGCGGCGCTCGCTCTCGGGCTTTTCTTCGCTCTCAAGGCGCTTATCCTCGATCGTGATGCGAAGGCCCGCGTTCAAGAATGCCTCTTCGCGCATGCGGGTGTGCAGCGTTTCGTAGGAGTATTCGAGCTCTTCGAACATCTCGGGGTCGGGCTTGAACGTAACGGTCGTGCCCGTGTGGTCGGTCGAGCCGATGATGGTCATCTCCTGCGTGATCTTGCCACGGGAGAATTTCATCTCGTAGATGTTGCCGTTTTTGTGCACCTGCACGGTCAGCCATTCGGACAGCGCGTTGACGACGCTCGCGCCGACGCCGTGCAGACCGCCGGAGACCTTATAGCCTCCGCCGCCGAACTTGCCGCCCGCGTGCAGGACGGTATAGACGACCTCAAGCGCGGGGCGGCCCGTCTGCGCCTGAATGTCGACGGGGATACCGCGGCCGTTATCGACAACGGTGATGGTGTTGCCCTCGTTGATCGTCACCTGAATTTCCGTGCAGTAGCCCGCAAGCGCTTCGTCGATGGAGTTATCCACAATTTCGTAGACGAGGTGGTGCAGGCCGCTCACCGACGTCGAGCCGATGTACATGCCCGGGCGCTTGCGCACCGCCTCCAGTCCTTCGAGCACCTGGATCTCTGAGGCGTTATAGTCGTTGTTTTCATCCACCGCCGTGGATTGCAGGATCTCATTTTCTGCCATTTGGGTTCTCCTTTCGTCATCAGGCAGGAAGAACCGGGTCGGAGCCCTTTCCGGCCCGTTTCTCCCTGCCTCGAACAATATTTTGATGGGAAAGCCGCTTACATCGCGGCTGTTGTTTTCTTCTCTGATCAAGCAGTAAATGCCGTACACCAGCGCTTGACTCGTTAGGTACAGAAACAAAATGCCCGTGATCGGCCCGACGGGAAACGTCGAATCCACACCATGGAACTGCCAGAGCACTTCGCATGCAAGCCAGAAGAGCGCCGACACCTTCATTTTCTTCCGAAAGAGCCACTTGTCGCCCTCTTCCGCTTTGAGCCGCCACGTGAAGTACACCGTCAGCAGCGTGAAAAAGCCGAGCGCGATGGGCAGTATCCATCGCTCATCGTGTGGAAGGGAAAAGGGACTTGCCAGCATTGTCAAAGCAACGGGGATCTTCATGTCTGCTCCTCCATTCTCTTTTGCAGTGTTTGGCTCGAAAGCTCGGATAAATAAACCAGCTGCGGGTGATACGGGTGATCGCACACCAAAAACGACTTGGGAATGTCCTCGCAGGCGTCGATGACCAGACTTTCGTTCTCCGCCCGGCGGAGAAATTCTGACGTTCTTTTCGATTGCGACGTGATCTCGAGATCAAAGACGCCGATGATGTGCTTTTCTGGCAGCATGACATTGTTGCCGATGTGCAGGTACATGGTACCTCCTCAGATATCGCGCCCAAAGGGCGCGGGGTGGTCTCCCATTGGCATGGGAGTGCGCAGTCAAAGGGGGGATTCTCTTTCCAAAGAGAATCCCCCCTTTGGAACCCCAAGAGAAATGCGAGGGGAGTCCCCCTCGACCCCCGACATTGCGGGTTTGCAGCTTGAATAACTGCACACGCTGCGCAATGCAAGTGCGGTGTACATGGCTTCGCCATGAATCTCTGCGAGTCGTCACCACTCTCAACCGCGCCTTACTGTCGTGAGGCGCGAGTGACGTCCCCTCGGCGGCAGACTGCGTGCGAAATAGCGGCATTGCTGCGCTCGCCGCATTGTGGAGTACTCCAATAGACGGAAATTAGTCTGCACTTCTACAAGATCAGCAGAGCGGCAGCGGATAATAGAAGCAAACCAAATCGTATAGCAACTTCAACGCGGCAACGCCGCGCGCAGGGAAGTGCAATCGGCAAGCGCCGCACTTCTTCGAGCTACTTGCTCTCAATGGGAAACGCCTTTCTTTTGGACGGTCACACCGCCCGTTTTCTTTCTCGGGAAAGAAAATGGGGGGTGTGGTTCTGCCGCCCGCAGGCGGCATCTCCCAGCCGCATAGGTGCGGCTAAACTACCGCTCCCTGCGAGATATGGAACACTTTTCCACTCAAAAGTGTCCCCAACCGATCCTCTTCACAGCACGTGATAAACACCTGCCCGCCAAGGATGCGGTTGAGCACATACTCCTGCCGCCGGGTCCAGCTCGGACAGCACGTCGTCGAGCAATAACAGCGGTGTGCGAGATGTGATCTCGCGGTAAATCTCACGCTCGGCGAGCTTGAAGGCGAGCGCCGCCGTACGCGTCTGTCCCTGGGACGAAAACTGCCTTGCGTTCACGCCGCCGATCGTCACGGCGATATCGTCCTTATGCGGCCCCGAAAGGCACATTCTTGATGCCCGTTCCGCCGCCGCGTGCGATGCCTGATGCGCGCGCAGCTGGTCGTAAATCGTTTCAATTGGCGCGAGCGGGTCTGAAATGGTCGAAACCGTCTGGTATTCGACGCCCAGCTCTTCCCTGCCGCCGGAGCATTCGCGGTGCGCGATGCCCGCATATTCCTTCAATCGCTCGCAGAACCGCGCACGGTAGTAGATGACGACCGCTCCGCTCTGCGCCATGCGCAGGTCAAATTCCGGCAAAGTATCAAGAAGCGACGGATACTCCTCGCTGTCGCGCAGGATGCGCGTTTTGTGCTCGTAGGCGCGGTGATAGTCGCTGAGCGCCTGCGCGTAGCGCGCGCGCAGTTGGCAGAGCGCGTCGTCCATGAACTTGCGCCGCGCCGCCGCGCCGTCGCGGATCAGCAGCAGATCCTCCGGACAGAAGTAGACCGCGCCGAGCACGTCGCTGAGGTCGCTCCCCTTTTTCGCAGGCACCTTATTGATGAGAATTTTTCGTCTTCTCCCCGCGGCGAGCGCGATCTCGAGCAGAAAATCTCGGTTGCGCGCAAACGCGTTCGCCTTGATGCTGCATTCGCTCTTGCCGAACGAAATGAGCTCTTTTTCCGCCCTCGCGCGCGGCGAACGGGCGGAAGAGAGATAGACGATTGCTTCCAAGAGGTTCGTCTTTCCCTGCGCGTTCTCACCGACGATGACGTTGCAGTCCGGCGCGAACGTGACATTCAGCGCGTCGTAATTGCGAAAGTTCCGCAGCGCCAACGCGTCAATTCGCATAGGAGACCGTCAGCTCTTTGCCGTCGAAGGCGACCGTGTCGCCCGGACGGATCTTCTTGCCGCGCATCGTGCAGACCTCGCCGTTGACCAAAACGTCGCCGTTCTGGATGACGATCTTCGCCTCGCCGCCCGTGCCGACTAAATTCGCCAGCTTCAAGAGATCCTGCAATTTGATAAATTCCGTGGTGATGGTAATGTCAGTCATAAAAAGTCCTTTACAAAGCGATTCCTATTAGAAATCGTTGTACCATTTTATACGATATGGATTCAGTTTTTTGTCTCAATTTGCCTTCAGGCGCACGGGCAGCACCATGTAGAGGAAGTTCTCTTCGCCCTCGACGGGAACGATGATGGCCGGCGAAATGCCGGTGTTGAGCTCCATTCTCACGGTGTCAGCGGGCGCGTAGCGCAGCGCGTCCATCAGATAGCGGTTGTTAAAGCCAATCTCAAGCCCCTGACCGTCGCCCGCGATGCGGCAGACGTCCTTGGCGTCGCCGTTGGCGGTCTTGGCGGACATCGTCACCTTGTCCTCGCCGAACTGGCAGCGCACGGGGCTCTTGAGCTTTTCACTGATGACGACGCTCACGCGCTCGAGGCTCTGGAGCATCGTCTTCGTGTCGACGACGACGTTGATGGGGTTTCTGCGCGGGATGGCGTTCTTATAATCGAGGAATTCACCCTCTAAGCGGCGGCAGATGAGCTCGGTCTCACCGACCTCGAAGAGAATATGGCGCTGGCCGAGCGTGATGGTCACGACCTCGTCGATCTCCTCGCAGATGCGCTCGACCTCATTGAGCGCCGTGCCGGGCGCGACGAACGAGAACGCGCCGCCCTCGATCTTTTCAAGCGCTTCCTTGCGAAGCGCAAGGCGGAAGCCGTCGACGGAGACGACGGTCAGCCCCTCGGCAGATACCTCGAACAGCGAGCCCATGTGCACGGGGCGCGCCTCGTTCGTCGAAACGGCGAAGCTCGTCTGCTGGATCATGGTCTTGAGCGTCTTTTCGGCGATCTGGACGGCGTACTTCTCCTCGACCTCGGGCAGCTCGGGAAAATCGGCGGCGGAGAGGCCCATGATGTCGAAATCCGCGTCGCCGCAGGTCAGGTGGATCAAAAATTTGTCGTTCGCGGTGAAGGTCACGACGTCGTCGGGCAGCCTTCTTAAAATCTCGCCGATCAGGCGCGCGTTGACGACCAGCTCGCCGGATTCCTCGACCTCGGCGGCAAACTTCGTGCGGATGCCGGTCTGCATGTTGTAGCCCGAAACGGTCAGGCTCTCGCCGCCGCAGGTCAGCAGCAGTCCTTCGAGCGCAGGGATGGAGCTTTTCGCCGCGACGGCGCGGGAGGCGGTATTGACTGCATTTTGCAGCAGCAGCTTTTCGCAGGAGAATTTCATAGCGGCGTTCCTTTCGTAAAACGGGTGATTTTTTCTCTTTTGGAAAAGAAAAAGGATAGTCTTTAGAAATAGCAGCAGTAGGGGCGCAAAAATGTGGAAAACCCAATTTTTGCCCGAAGTGGCAAGGAAAATTTATCCCTCATGGGTTGTTGAAAAGTTCTATCACTTTCCACACCCAAAATTTTGAAAAAATGTTTCCACAGCTTCCCTCTGCACAACTCTGTGGATAATGTGGAAAACTTTGTTACCGCTTGGAGTTGATATTGATGGTGATCTCCTTGATCGTCTGGTTGAAGACGGGATCGGATTTCATCTTCTTTTCGATCTGCTCGAGCGAGTGGAGGACGGTCGTATGGTCGCGCTTGCCGAACTCGCGGCCGATATCGGGCGTCGACAGATTCGTCATGCGGCGCACGAGGTACATCGCGGCCTGACGGGCGTTGACGGCCTCGCGGCTTCGAGACGGGCCCTTGATGACCTCTTCGTCGATGCCGAAGTAGCGCGACGTTTCGGTGATGATCATCGCCGCCGTGGGGGCGAGATTCGCGTTCTTTTTCATAAAGTCCTCGACCGCGCGGTGCGCGGCGTCGGCGTCCATCTCGCGTCCGATGAGATCGCGGTAGGCGAGAATCTTGTTCATCGTGCCCTCGAGCTGGCGGACGTTGGACGTAACATTCTCGGCGATGTACTTGGCGATGTCGTCGTCGATGACGGTGCCCCACTGCGCGGCCTTATTCTTCACGATGGCAAGGCGCGTTTCAAAATCGGGCGGCTGCACATCGACAAGTAAGCCCCACTCAAAGCGCGTGCGCAGGCGGTCGTCGAGAAGGTGCATGTCAGAGGGCGGTCTATCGGAGGTCAGGACGATCTGGCGGCCGGCCTCGTAGAGCGTGTTGAACGTATGGAAAAATTCGTTCTGCACCTGCTCCTTGCCCGCGACAAACTGCACGTCGTCCACGAGCAGCAGGTCCGCGTCGCGGTACTTCGCGCGGAATTCGCTGCCGCGGCCCGCGCGCACGAGCTCGATGAATTCGTTGATGAAATCATCGCCCTTGATGTAGATGATCTTCGCCGACGGGCGCGTCGTGCGGATCTGATGAGCGATGGCGTAAATCAGGTGCGTTTTGCCAAGGCCGGAGTCGCCGTAGATAAATAGCGGGTTGTAGTGCCCCACGCCGTCGGCCACGGGCGCGCGCGGCGGCATAGGCCATCTTGTTCGATTCGCCGACGACGAACGTGTCGAACGTGAATTCTCCGGAATCGAGCAGCGCGGTGGACTTTTTGACCTCGGGCTCGAAAAGGGCGGTGCTCTCCGCGGTGGAGAGGAGCTTGACGTCGAAATCGGCGGAGTAAATGTCCCGCAGGGAATCCTTGATGCGGTCGGAGAACATGGATTCGATCGTGCTGCGCTTAAAATCGTTCGGGCAGTGGAGATAGAGCGTCCTGTCCTTGATGGACACGGCCTCCACCTCGTCGAACCACGTGGAGATGGTCGTCTCGGACAGGTCCTGGCTGAGGCGGGAGAGAACGATCTTCCAGATGTCTGCAACAGAGTTCACGGAAGCGCTCCTTTCTTTCTTTGGAATAAACGGCTGTGACAGCCGAAAATTTACTCCCTACATTATACCAAAAAACGCGCGCGAACGCAACACATATTCTAAATATAAAACGCTGTTTTTTGCAGTGCAAAAGCCATGAAAAACAGGCAAAAGGACACAAGAGATAGTTGCATGTTTCGATACGCGCCACAAGGTTTTGCGGGAAATGGAAACATGCACCGATTTTTGCATTTTTGGTTGACAGAATGCGGCAAAACCGATATAATACTCCCCGTATGCCGCATCAATACGGCACTATTTTTATCAACTGCGGTCCGCGGGGAGTTTTCTCCGCCCGCCGTCGAGTAAGTGCAGTACCTCCAAAAGGGGTGCTGCCGGTAAAATTTTTTTCAGGAGGTAAAACGAAATGGCTACTTCTCGCACCTATCAGCCCAAGAAGCTCCAGCGCTCCAAGGAGCACGGCTTCCGCAAGAGAATGTCCACTGCCAACGGCCGCAAGGTTATCGCCCGCCGTCGTGCACGCGGCCGCGCCCGTCTGACCCACTAAAGCGGGAGCAACTTGCGTATCGTATGCTACACATGAAACAATGAGGGACGGCCGATGAGAATGTGTTTCGATCGCCGTCCCTTGCAGGCTATGCGGAGAAATCCGCAAAAGCAGGGAGATCGCGCGTGAAAAGCACCACCACCGTCAAGGAAAATTACGAATTCCGCCGGATGTATGCCAAGGGCAAGTCCGGTGTTTCGTCCTGCCTTGTGGTGTATTACCGGAAAAACCGGCTCGGACACAACCGCCTCGGCGTCACGGTCAGCACCAAGCTCGGCCACGCCGTCGTGCGCAACCGCGTCCGCCGCCGCATCCGCGAAATTTTCCGCCTGAGCCAGGGGAAGATGAAGCAGGGCTACGACTTCATCGTCGTCGCCCGCACAAGGGCCGCCCACGCGGACTACTGGGAGCTCAAGCGCGCGTTTGAAAAAACGTGCAAAAAGCTCGATTTGTGGGAGACGCAGGCATGAAACGCTTTCTGCTGTTTCTCATCCGGTTTTACCGCAGGGCCATCTCACCCTACCGTCCCCCCTGCTGCCGCTTCATTCCCACTTGCTCGCAGTACGCGCTCGAGGCCATCGAGAAGTACGGCGCGCTCAAGGGTGGCTGGCTGGCGTTCAAGCGTATCATGCGGTGCCATCCGTTCTACAAGGGCGGAAAAATCTACGACCCGGTCCCGTGACCGAACCTAAAACCACGGAGGAAACCGAAGAATGTCAACCATCGGCTACTACATTTGCGTTCCCTTCGCCTGGGTCCTGCGCACCTTCTATGAGCTGACCGGCTCCTACGGCTGGGCTCTCGTGCTCTTCACGATCGTCGTGAAGCTCATCACGCTGCCCTTCCAGATGAAGTCGAAAAAGAGCATGATGCGCATGAATCTCTTCCAGCCCAAGATCAAAGAGATCCAGACGAAATATGCCAACAATCCCCGCGCATGAATGATGAGATGCAGCTCCTCTACACCCAGGAGGGGGTCAACCCCATGAGCGGATGCCTCTGGAGCTTCCTGCCCTTCCCCATCCTCATCGCTCTGTATTCCATCATCCGTCAGCCGCTCAGCCGCTTCATGATGCTCTCCAAGGACGTCGTGACGGAGATCACGACCCTTGCCACCACCCCTGGGCTACAATGCCGAGCTCGTGCGCAAGGGCTATGAGGAGATCGGCCTTGCCAAGTTCATTTCCGACAACTTTGCGGAGTTTTCCGGCAAGTTTGACGGCCTTCTCAACGTGAACTACAACTTCCTCGGCCTTGACCTCACGGTCATGCCGGGGGATGTGTGGAAGGATTTCTTCACCGGCGGCTGGCCCGTGATCGGCGTTGTGCTGATCCCGTTCATTTCCGGTGCTTTGAGCTTTCTGCAGTCCAAGGCGTCCATGGCCGGCAACGTCGCCGCTGAGGGCAACGACGACGCCGCGGCCCGCTCCAACCGCATGATGATGTGGATGATGCCGCTCATGTCGCTGTGGATCGGCTTTACGCTGCCCGCGGCTCTCGGTGTCTACTGGATCGTCAACTCGCTGCTCTACGCCATCCAGGAAAAGGCTCTGACCAAGTACTATAAGAGCCACATGGAGGACGAGCTCAGCGAGAAGGAAAAGCAGAAGCGCGAGGACCGTCTGCGCCGCATGGAAGCCGCCCGCGAGCAGCAGCGCAAGTACGCCGCCGAAGAGGCGGAAAAGAAGACGCTCAAGGAAAAGCGCGCGGAAAAGCAGGCTGCCAAGGCCACCAAGAAGAAAAATTCCACCAATGAAAGCGGCCGTATCGGCGACCGCCCCTATGCCCGCGGCCGTTCCTACGACCCCGAGCACTACGGAGAATAATTGTAAGGAGCTTGTCTGAATGATCAAGTTTATTGACGTAACGGGCAAGACGGAGGACGAGGCCATCCAGAGCGCGCTCGCGCAGCTGAAGATGGACAGAGACGACGTTTCTGTTGAAATTCTTGAGCGCGCGAAAGCCGGATTCCTCGGCATCGGCAGCGCGCCCGCGCGCGTTCGCGTGAGCTATGACGACGGCAAGGCCGAAGAGGTCAAGCCGGTGGAAAAGCCTGCCGCACCCAAGCCCGAAAAGAAAGTTGAACCCGCTTCTGCGCCCAAGGCCGTGCCCATGTACGCGCCCGAGGTTTTGCAGAAGAAAGAACCCCGCGCCGACAAGGTACCGAACGCGGCGACCGTCCCGCGCGCGAAGACCGCCGCGAGAACCGCGCTCCCCGCGCCGAGCGCGCGGAGCGTCCCGCCCCGCAGCCCAAGCCCATTGTCGACCTCGGCGAAGAGTGCCACGACGAGAAGAGCGAGCAGATCCGCGCGTTCCTCAAGGGCCTTCTTGAGCACATGGACTCCGCCGCTGAGGTCAAGGTCTACGAGAGTGAGAAGGGCCGCGCCCGTCGTGTACTGTGGGGACTTAAACGTCGCACACGAGGAGATCGACCTCAAAAATCCCAAGACGAACCACTTTAACCCCGGCTTTTCCGACGAAGAGCGCGGCAAGATGACGCAGCTTCTCTCCTCCGGCTTTCTGGATTCCTTCCGCACGCTCTACCCCGACAAGACGGATGCCTATTCGTGGTGGAGCTACCGCGCCCAGTCGCGCGCACGGAACGTGGGGTGGAGAATCGACTATTTCATCGTCTCCGAACGCCTGCGCTCCCGCATCGAAAATCCGAGCGGCTTCTGCCCGAAAGAAAGGGAAACGGATATGGAATTTAAGCTGCACGCGCCCTTCAAGCCCACGGGCGACCAGCCTGAGGCCATCGAAAAGCTGGCGCAGGGCGTGAAGATGGGCCTCGACGAGCAGGTGCTGCTCGGCGTGACCGGCTCGGGCAAGACCTTCACGATGGCGAGCGTCATCGAAAAAGTCCAGCGCCCCACGCTCGTGCTGGCGCACAACAAGACCCTCGCCGCGCAGCTGTGCGCGGAATTCAAGGAGTTTTTCCCCGAGAATGCGGTGGAATACTTTGTCTCCTACTACGACTACTATCAGCCCGAGGCCTATATCCCCCACACGGACACCTACATCGCCAAGGACGCCTCGACGAACGAGGAGATCGACCGCCTGCGGCTTCGGCCACCTGCGCGCTGCTCGAACGGCGGGACGTCATCGTCGTCTCGTCCGTGAGCTGCATCTACGGCCTCGGCGAGCCGGACGACTTCGCCAAGCTGATGATCTCGCTGCGCCCCGGCATGACGATGGAGCGCGACTTCCTCTTAAAGCGGCTCATCGAAATTCGCTACGAGCGCAACGACGTCGCCTTTGAGCGCAACCGCTTCCGCGTGCGCGGCGACACGGTGGAGCTCTCCCCCGCGTACTACCGCGACAAGGCCGTGCGCGTCGAGTTCTTCGGCGACGAGATCGACCGGATCAGCGAATTCAACCCCGTGAACGGTCAGGTGACGCGCACGCTCCAGCACATCGCCATCTACCCCGCGTCGCACTATGTCACGACGAAGGACAAATTGGAGCGCGCCATTGTCGAGATCGACAAGGAGCTCGACGAGCGCGAGGCGCAGTTTTTGGCTGAGGGCAAGGCCGTCGAGGCCCAGCGCATCCGCCAGCGCACGCGCTACGATATCGAGATGCTGCGCGAGCTGGGCTACTGCACGGGCATCGAGAACTATTCCCGCGTCATCAGCGGGCGGCCCCGTCGGCTCGCCGCCGCTGACGCTCATCGACTACTTCCCCAAGGATTTCCTGCTCTTTGTGGATGAATCGCACGTCACGCTGCCGCAGGTGCGCGCGATGTACAACGGCGACCGCGCGCGCAAAGAGAGCCTTGTCGAGTACGGCTTCCGCCTGCCCTGCGCGTTTGACAACCGCCCGCTCAAATTCGACGAATTTACAGACCGCATCCATCAGGCCATCTACGTCTCCGCCACGCCCGGCGGACTATGAGCGCAGGACCGCGCCGGGCAGATCGCCGAGCAGGTGATCCGACCCACGGGCCTTCTCGACCCCGAGGTCTTCGTACGTCCCATCGAGGGGCAGATCGACGATCTCATCGGCGAGATCAACGCCACGACCGACAAGGGCGAGCGCACGCTCGTCACGACGCTGACGAAAAAGATGGCCGAGGACCTGACAAAATACCTCACCGAAAACGGTATCCGCGTGCGCTATATGCACTCGGACATCGGCGCCATGGAGCGCATGGAGATCATCCGCGACCTGCGCATGGCAAAGTTCGACGTGCTGGTGGGCATCAACCTGCTGCGCGAGGGCCTGGACTTCCCCGAAGTGTCGATGGTCGCGATTCTCGACGCAGATAAGGAAGGCTTCCTCCGCAGCGAAACGAGCCTCATCCAGACCATCGGCCGCGCCGCGCGCAACGCGCAGGGCCGCGTGCTTCTCTACGCGGACAAGATCACGCCCGCCATGCGCGCCGCCATGGACGAGACGGCCCGCCGCCGCCAGATCCAGGACGACTATAATCAGGCGCACGGCATCGTGCCGAAGACCATCGTCAAATCCGTCCGCGACCTCATCGAGATCTCCGCCTCCCCACGCCGGAGCGCAAGGGCAAAAACGGCGTGAAGATGACGCGGCAGGAGCTCGCGCGCGAGATCGAGAAGCTCGAAAGCCAGATGCGCAAGGCCGCGCACATGATGGAATACGAATACGCCGCCGTGCTGCGTGACGAGATCATCCGGCTGCGCGCGGAGGCGGAGAAGAAATAAGATGACAACAAGACTCGAACTTCTGCCGGACGTCTACCTGACCGCCGTGCAGACTAGCCGCTTCAAGACCGCCTGCTTCAGCCTCAGCTTCCTCCGGCCGCTCCGGCAGGAGGAAGCCGGCATGAACGCGCTGCTGCCGAGCGTTCTGCTGCGCGGCAGTGAAAGCGCGCCCTCCATCCGCGCGATCGCGGACCGGCTGGACGCGCTCTGCGGCGCGTCCGTCGGGTCGCTCGTGCGAAAAAAGGGCGAGATCCAGCTGACGGGCCTGTTTGCCGACGGTCTGGAGGACCGCTACGCGGGCGAGCCGGTGTTTTCCCGCCTGCTGGAGCTGACGGCGGAGCTTCTGCTGCGCCCGCGGACGCAGGGCGGCGCCTTTGTGCCGCAGATCATCATGCAGGAGCGGCAGAAGCTGCTCGACACGATCGAAAGCACGCTCGACGACAAAGCCGAATACTGCCAGACGCAGCTGCTGCGGCAGATGTGCCGCGGTGAGGCCTACGCCGTAGGCCGTCTCGGCGAGGCAGGGTCGCTGGCCGCCGTGGATGAGGCTGCGCTCTGGGCACACTATCAGAAGGTGCTGGCGTCGTCCCGCGCGGAGCTGTTTTATCTCGGCAGCAAGCCCGCGCAGGAGGTCGCCGCGCTGCTGCGGCCGCTGCTGAAGGATCTGCCGCGAAGCGTGTGCGCCCCCGTGTCGACTGCCCCCGGCCCGCAGCCCAAGGCGCTGCGCCGGACGCGCGAGCGACTGCCGCTCGCGCAGGGGCGCATCGCCCTCGGCTTCCGCACGGGCATCACGCTGCACGACGGCCGCTACCCCGCGATGCTCCTGTGCAACGCGATCCTGGGCGGCGGCGAGCAGAACCGGCTGTACACCGTCATCCGCGGCGAGCAGTCGCTCTGCTACGAGGCCGGGAGCTGGTATGACGGGCACAAGGGCATCCTCTGCGCCGAGGCCGGGTGCGATTTTGCCGATCTGCCCGCCGTGGAGGCGGCCATTTTGCAGCAGGTCGGCGCACTGGCCGCCGGAGACTTTTCGCAGCAGGAGCTGGACACCGCCCGCGCGGGGCTCCTGTCCGACCTGCGCGCGATGCACGACAGCCCCGGGCGGCTCGACGAATTTCTGACCGGCCGGGCAGCGGAAGATCTGCCGCAGGACCCGGACGCGCTGGCCGCTGCCCTGCGCCGCGTCACAAAAGAGGATGTCCGGCAGGCCGCGGCCGCCGTGACACCCGATACCGTCTGTACGCTGGAGGAGGACGCATGAGCTGGACCGACTATCCCGCGCTCGGCGAGCGCTGCTATTTTCTGACGCTTCCGAACGGCCTTGCCGTGCGCGTGCTCCCGAAGCCGGGCTTCGCGGAGAAATTCGCGTTTCTCGGCACCAATTTCGGCTCCGACGACATGTGCTTTACGTGGAACGGCGAACGCCATACCGTGCCGGACGGCACGGCGCATTTTCTCGAGCACCGCATGTTTTCCCTGCCGGACTGCGACCCGGAGGATGCCTTTTTCCCGCCTCGGCGCGCAGGTGAACGCCTTCACCGACTACGCCATGACCGGCTATTATTTTTCCTGCACCGAACACTTTGACGACTGCCTGTGGCTGCTGCTGCGCATGGTCACGACGCCATATTTTCCGCGTGCAGCCATGGCGTCGGAGCGCGACGTCATCGCCGACGAGATCGCGCTCTACGCCGACTCCCCTGCCGACTGCGCGCAGGAGCGGCTGTACCGGGCGCTCTACCGCCGCCACCCCATCCGCACCCCCGATCACGGCACGCGCACGTCCATCCGCCGGGTGACGCCGGAGGTTTTGCAGCTGTGCTTTGACGCGTTCTACCGGCCGGACAACATGGCGCTCATCGTGATGGGCGACGTGGACGCGGAGCGCGTGGCGGAGCTGGCACGCGCCTGCACGCCGGAGGCGTCTTCCGCCAGGGTCCTGCGCGAGCCGTTTTTGCAGGAGGACCCCGGCGTCTTCCGCCGCCGGACGGTGCGGCACGCGGCCGTCTCGCTGCCCTCGTTCTCGATCGGCTTCCGGGCCGAGCCGGGAGAGGATCTGATCCATCAGGCCGCGGTCGGCACGCTGGCGGCCGAGCTGCTGCTCGGCGAGAGCTCGGCGCTGTATGAGACTTTGTACGAGGCTTCTTTGATCGACGCGGATTTTTCCGCCTGCTTCACGCAGGTGCCGGGCGCGGCGCTGCTGCAGGCCGGCGGCACGGGAAGACGGCCCGATGCCGTGCTTGCCGCCATCCTGCGGGGCGCGGAACAGGCGCTGGCGCAGGGCTTTGACCCCCGCCGCTTCGCGCGGCTGCAGAAGTCCGCCTGCGGCAGGCTCATCCGGGAGCTTGACGGATCGGAATCGACCTGCTATCGTATATGCGAAGCGTATTTCGCAGGCGCGGGCTGCTTCGACGAGCTCGCGGCCCTGCAGGCCGTTACGCTGCGGGAGGCGGAAAGCTTCCTGCGCCGGACGGTCACACCCGCCCGCGCGGCGATCAGCATCGTCTGCCCCGGCAAATAAGGAGGAATGTTTCCATGTTTCTGGCTTCGCCCATCACCTTCCCGAATCTCGGCATCACGGTCGACCCGAGCCCCGTGGCCTTTACCGTCTTCGGCAAGGATATCTACTGGTACGGCATCATCATTGCCAGCGGCTTTCTGCTGGCCGTTCTGTATATGCTGCACCGCGCAAAGGACTTCGGCGTCACGCAGGATGACGTGCTCGACATGATCCTCTGGGCCGTGCCTATCGGCGTCGTCTGCGCGCGGCTGTACTACTGCATCTTCTACTGGGAGCTGTATGAGGACGATCCCATCTCCATGCTCTATATCTGGGAGGGTGGACTCGCCATCTACGGCGGCATCATCGGCGGCGTCATCACGCTGCTCGTCGTGTCGAAGGTCAAGAAGATCCCCGCGCCCGTCCTGCTCGATCTGGCGGGCATGGGCGTGATCATCGGCCAGTGCATCGGCCGCTGGGGCAACTTTCATGAACCGCGAGGCGCACGGGGCCTTAACGGACAGCTTCCTCAAGATGGGCCTGCAGGACGCGGCGGGCGTCGTGACCTACTATCACCCGACGTTCCTCTATGAATCCGTGTGGAACCTCATCGGCTTCATCGGCCTGCATCTGTTCTCGAAAAAGCGGAAATTTGACGGCGAGGTCTTCCTGCTCTACGTCGCCTGGTACGGCCTCGGCCGCGCGTGGATCGAGGGTCTGCGCACCGACAGCCTGTATCTGTTCTCCACGGGCATCCGCGTGAGCCAGCTGGTCGCCGCCCTCTCGTTCCTGGCCGCCGCCGGGATCCTCGCCTGGGTCCTGCTCAAAAAGAAGCCCGCGCCGGACGCGCTCTATGTCAACCGGAAGCCCGCAGAGCCTGAGGCGGCTGACGGCAAAGACACGGACGATTAAAAGAAAATTTACAAAAATCCTCACAATTCCGACCCCCTTGCCTATTCCATTTTTTTAAAATCAGTGTTATACTGGTGATTAAAATAAGAGACTGAAAGGAGTTTCCTTATGAGTTTTTCTGAAAATTTTGAAGCTGCAAAGAACCTCGCCATGGAAGCCGCCCAGACCGCTGCCGCCAAGGCAAAGGAGCTGGCTGCCGTAGCAAAGGCCAATATTTCCATCTACGCCGAAGAAGACAAGGTCAAGAAGGCTGAGATCGAGCTCGGCAAGCTGTACTACCGCGATTACGCCGTTGGCGAAGAGCTGGATTCCGCGGAATACCTGCCCTGGTGCCAGAAGATCGACGAGTCCAAGAAGGCCATCGCTGACCTGAAGGACTACATCGCCTCCCTGCGCACGGAAGAAGAGCCTGCCGAGACCGAAGACGCCCCCACCGACGACGATTTTGAGATCGTTGTCGCCGACGAGGCCCCGAAGACCGAGGAAGCGCCCGAAGCACCGAAAGCGCCCGCCGAAGCGGCCCCTGCTGAAGAAGCACCCAAGACGGAAGAATAATTGCCTGAAAACGGGCGTGCTGCTTGCAGCGCGCCCGTTTTTGTATGACGGGAGACAAGCGATGCGAAGGCTCTGCCTTTTCCGGCGGCCTCGCGCTGGCCGCCGCCCCTGTATGTGTACGCCGCCCATGCCGCGCCCTGGCCGCTGCTGCTGGGGCTGGCGGCTTTGTGCGGTGGGCTGTTTCTGCTGAGAAAAGCCGGGACGCGCCGTGCAGCGGTCTGCGTGCTCGGGCTTTTGACGGGCTTTTGCCTGGTGCCGCGGGTACGAGGCTTTGTTTCTGCGCCCGTTGGAGCGCTATGCCGGGCAAGAGCTGCCGTTTGCGGCCGAAGCCCTCGCCGCACCGCAGCAGACGACCTATGGCCAGTCCTGCGAGGTGCGGCTGAAGCTCGGCGGACAGAGCTGCACGGCAGTTTTGTACTTTGACGAGGCGGATGCGGACATCCGCCCCGGCGACACGCTCAGCGGCCTTGCCCGCATCACGACGGCACAGGAGCGGCTGCGCCGCGGCAGCGATTACGATATCAGCCGCGGTCTGCTCCTCTCGGCCAGCTGCCGCGGGACGCTCCATATCCAAGCGGCCGAGACCGTCCCGCTCCGCCTGCTGCCCGCGCGCTTTGCGCAGCGGCTGCGATCGGCCGTCACGGCTGTCTTCCCTGCCGATACGGCCGGATTCGTCCGCGCGCTGCTGCTGGGCGACCGCTCCGGGCTGCGCTACGCCGCGCGCAATGAGCTGGCGATCGCGGGGATCTATCACGCCGTCGCGGTCTCCGGCATGCACGTGTCCATCCTGCTGGGGATGATCCTGCTGCTGTGCGGCGGCAACCATCCGCTCGCCGCCGCGCTGGGTCTGCCCGCCGCCGCGTGCTTCATCCTGATGGCCGGCGCACCGGCCTCCGCTGTCCCGCGCGGGCGTTATGCAGGCGATCGTCCTGTGCGCCCCGCTCCTGCGGCGGGACTATGACCCGCCGACGGCCATCTTCGCCGCGCTGCTCGTGCTGCTGGCGCAGAACCCTGGGCCGTGCGGGACGTGGGGCTGCAGCTCTCATTTGCCTCGACGGCGGGCATCGTACTCTTTGCGGGCCGGCTTTACCGCGCGCTCACGGATCACCGGCAGCTGCAGCGCTGGCTGCGGCCCAAGACGCCCCTGCGCTGGCTGCTGCGCGCCATGCTGACGGCGCTTTGCTGCACGCTCTCGTCCATGGTCTTCGCGCTGCCCATCACGGCGGTCCAGTTCGGCGAGATCTCGCTGGCCGCGCCGGTCGTGAACGTGCTGGTGCTGTGGCTGCTGTCGATCGTCTTCTGCGGCGCGATGCTGACCGCGCTGCTCGCCCTCGCTCTTCCCGCCGCGGCGGCGATCCCGGCGGCGGTGCTGAGCTGGCCGGTCCGGCTCGTGCAGCTCGTGGCGCATGGCGCGGCGAAGGTGCCGTTTGCCGCGCTGTATCCGGAAAACGGGTATCTGATCGCGGCGGCGGTCTTTCTCTACGCGCTGGTTTTGCTGCTGGCGCTGCGGCCGGGGACGGTCCGGCTCCGGCACGCGCTGGCGGCCGCGGTGGTGGTGACCGGGTGCTGCATGGCCCTTTCCTGCGCCGATGCCGCCCTGCCCGCGAGCAGCTTTGCCATGCTGGACGTCGGACAGGGGCAGTGCCTCGTCAGCCGGACGGGCGGCAGTGTCACCGTCATCGACTGCGGCGGCGCAGAGGACGCGAGCGGCGAGACAGCCGCGCGCTACCTGCTCGCCCGGGGCATGCCGAGGGTCGACCGCCTCATCCTCACGCATTTTGACGCCGACCACTGCAACGGCGTGCGCCAGCTGCTGCGCCGCGTGCAGGTCGACACGCTCTACATCCCGGAGCTCTCGCCAAGCAGCCGCCTGCGCACGCAGATCCTGCTCGCCGCGGCGGAGGCCGGGACGAGCATCCGATACGTCACGCAGGACCTGGTGCTGCCGCAGGAGGGCGGCAGTCTGACCATTTTCGCGCCCACCGGGGAGAAAGACGAGGAAAACGCGGGACTTTGCGTCTTGGCAGCGCACGAAAAATATGATATTCTAATAACCGGCGACCTCACCGCACAGGCAGAGTACCGGCTGCTGTCGCTGCACACGCTGCCGCAGGCAGCGGTGCTGGTGGCCGGGCATCACGGCGCGGCCACCTCGACATCCGAAGCGCTGCTGCGCGCCGTCCGGCCGGAGGCCGTCTTCATTTCCGCCGGGGCGGACAACCGCTTCGGCCATCCCGCCGCGCAGACGCTCGCGCGCATCCGGCAGTCCGGCGCGGCCGTGTACCGCACAGACCTGTCCGGCACGATCACCATCAGGGGGTAAGAACATGGCAAGAAAGGCACCTGACCAGGACGCCGGGGGGAAGCGCTGCGCCGCTTCAAGAGCGACCTCAAGGCAGGCACGCTCGGCAATTTTTATATCATCAGCGGCGAAGAGGCCTTTCTGCGCAGCCATTACGTGGATCTCATCACGAAAAAGATCGCGGACGGGCCCGCGGGCGAGTTCAACTGCCACCGCTTCTCCGCCGACGACTGCACGCCCCAGGCCCTGGCCGACGCCATCGACGCCATGCCGATGATGGCAGAGCGGACGCTCGTGCGCGTGGACGACGTCGATCTATTCAAACAGCCAGAGGGCGCGCGCGAGCAGTACGCCGCCATTTTCTCCGACCTGCCCGACTACTGCTGCGTGCTGTTCGTCTACGACACGGTGGAGTTCAAGATCAACGGCACGATGAAAAAGCTCGCCGCCGCCATCCGCGAGCACGCGCAGATCCTCACGTTCGGCAAGCAGTCGGAGCGCGATCTGTGCGCGTGGATCACGCGGCATTTCCGTGCCCACGACAAGATGGTCACGGACGAGCTGTGCCAGTACCTCATTTTCCGCACCGACGGCCTCATGACCACGCTCGCCGGGGAGATCAACAAGATCGCCGCCTATCAGCAGGGCCAGGCCATCACGCGCGGGGCCATCGACGCGGTCGTCATCCCGGCGCTCAGCGCCCAGACCTTCGATATCAGCGACGCCGTCGTCAAGGAGGATTTTGAGACAGCGCTCAGCAAGCTGCAGGAGCTCTACGCCATGCAGACCGACCCCATCGCCGTGCTCGGCGCCATCGGGGGCGCAGCTGCGGCGGCTGTTTTACGCGCGCGTCATCCTGTCCGCGGGCGGCGGGCAGAAGGAGCTCATGGAGCTGACCGGCCTCAAGAGCTACCCCGCGGGCCTGACCATGACGGCCGCGCGCCGCGTGACCGACAGCTTCTGCCAGAAGGCGGTGGAGCTGGTTCTGCAGACCGACGTCGCCATGAAGACCGGCGCCGACGACCCCGAGCGGCTGCTGGAGCTGCTGCTCGTGCAGCTTTCGCAGGAGGCGCGGCATGGATAAGCTTCGCATCCGGCAGGCGATCGTCGTCGAGGGAAAATACGACCAGAACGCCCTGCGGCAGCTGGTCGACACCCCGATCTTCACCACCAACGGCTTTACCGGCATGAAGGACCCCGCGCTGCTGCGCCTGCTGCGGCAGGCCGCAGAGACGACGGGCCTCATCATCCTGACCGACTCCGACGGCGCCGGTTTTCTCATCCGCAACACGCTCAAAAGCGCCCTGCCGGCAGAAGGCGTGCTGCACGCCTACATCCCCGACATCCCCGGCAAGGAGCGGCGCAAGACCGCGCCCGGCAAAGAGGGCCTGCTCGGCGTGGAGGGCATGCGCCCGGAGATCCTTCTGCAGGCGCTGCGAAACGCCGGCGCCGATTTTGAAGACGCGCAGGCCGCGCCCGCGCGCGAGCCTGTCACAAAGCAGGACTTTTTCACCCTCGGCCTTTCCGGCCGGCCCGACAGCGCGGCAAAGCGTGCGGCGCTCCTGCAAGCCCTTTCCCTGCCCGCGCACATGAGCGCGAACGCCCTGCTGCAGGCCGTAAACGTGCTGTTCTCCCGGGAGGAATTCCTGGCGCGGTTTGTAGAACCGTAAAGTTTTTCCTGCCCGGGACGACCTCTCCGTCACGGCTTCGCCGTGCCACCTCCCCTGGAAGGGAAGGCCTAAGATCTTCGCCCGAACCAAAAGCTCCCCCTTTCAGGGGAGCTGTCAGCCGCAGGCTGACCGAGAGGTCGTCCCTATACCGGACAGCCTTCCAGACTGAAACATAAAGAGGAATCACCATGATCGATATTTCCGTAAAAGACCTCGTCAAGAGCTTTGACGCGGATACGAATCTGCTCGACGGCGTCAGCTTTGACGTGCAGGAGGGCGAACGGGTCGGTCTGCTCGGCGCAACGGCGCGGGCAAGACGACGCTGTTCCGCGCTTTCAGACCGGCGGCGGCTACGAGACAGACATGCAGACTGACAAGATCTGCAACGGTCTTGGCATTCCCGCCGCGCACAAGCGGCAGCAGGACTTCGACAGCCTCTTTCCGGCGGCGAGAAGACGCGCGTGAATCTCGCGCGGCTGCTTCTCGAGAAGACCGACATCCTGCTGCTCGACGAGCCGACCAACCACCTCGATATGCACGCGGTGGAGTGGCTCGAGGGCTATATTGAAAAATTCAAGGGGACCGTCCTGACGATCTCCCATGACCGCTATTTCCTCGACCGCGTCGTCACGCGCATTGTGGAGCTGCACGACGGCAAGGCAGAGTTCTATTCCGGCAACTACTCGTTCTACGTGCAGGAAAAGCAGGCGCGCTTTGAGCTGCAGCTCAAGCAATACGAAAAGGAGCAGGCCAAGCTTGCCCAGCTCGGCTTCACGCTGGAACGCATGAAGGGCTGGGGCATCAACAACCGCACGCTCTATCGCCGCGCCATGTCCATTCAGCACCGTATGGAGCGCATCGAAAAGACTGACCGTCCCACACAGGAGAAGACCATGCGGACAAAATTCGCCCAGCGGGACTTCTTCGGCGACGAAGTTTTGTCCGTCAAGGGGCTCGGCAAGGCATATGACGGCCGGACACTGTTTTCAGATGTGGAACTGCAGGTCGCGGGCGGCGAGCGCATTGCACTGCTCGGCGACAACGGCACCGGCAAGTCCACCTTCCTCAAAATTCTCCTCGGCGAGGAGGCAGGCGCGGGCCGCATCAAATTCGGCCCCACGGTCAAGTGGGCCTACCTGCCGCAGATCATTCACTTTTCTCACCCCGAGCGGACGCTGCTTGACACGATGCTCTATGAGAAGAACTGCACTGTACAGACCGCGCGCGACCGGCTGGGCGCGTATCTGTTTGAGGGCGAGGACGTGTTCAAGACGGTCGGCTCCCTCTCCGGCGGCGAGCAGAGCCGGCTGCGGCTGTGCATGCTGATGGATGAGAAGATTAATTTGCTCGTCCTCGACGAGCCAACGAACCATCTGGATATCGACTCGCGCGAATGGGTGGAGGATGCGCTGGAGGACTATGAGGGCGCGCTGATCTTCGTCTCGCACGACCGGTATTTCGTCAACAAATTCGCCACCCGCATCTGGGAGCTGGAAAACGGGCAGATCCGTGACTATCCCTGCGGCTACGAAAAATACCGCTCCATCAAGGAAAAGGAGGCCATCGCGGCTCCCGCACCGGAGAAGCCCAAAAAGGAGCACAAGGAAAAGCCGAAAGCCTCCGGCAGTAAGATGCTCGAAAAGCAAGTCCGCGCGCTGGAACGCGAGATCGAGAAGCAGGAGGCGCTGTCGGCCGAGCTGGACACGAAGATCGAGGCCGCCGCGGCGTCCGATTATCAGGAGCTGGCACGGTTGATGGAGAAAAGCAGCAGGCGGAGGACACGCTCGCGCAGATGATGGAGCAGTGGGAGGCCCTCTCCTGCGAGCTGGAGGACGCAACATGATCCCGGTATGGCTGATCGCGGCGATCGCGCTGCTCGGCGCAGTATGTCTGGCGCTGCCGCTGCACATCGGCATGACGGGCATTTGCCTGCTGCTGCTTGCGGCGGTTTTGCTGGCGCTGCGGATTTTGAAGAAAAAGAACGCGCCGCGGGTCTGGAGCCGGGTCCTCATCGCGCTGACGGCTGTCTCGATGGCGGTCATCTTCGGCGCGATGGGCTATATCAGCGTGCAGGGAAAGGACAGCGCCATGACACCAGACGAAACACCGGATTTCATTGTCGTGCTTGGCGCACAGGTCCAGGGCGACGGGCCGTCGCTGACGTCAAAAAGCGTCTGGACAAGGCGCTCGAGTTCCTGCAGGCGCACCGGACCGGACCGTGATCGTCTCCGGCGGACAAGGACCGGACGAAGCGCATACGGAAGCGTCCGTCATGGCGCAGTACCTGCTCGCGCACGGCGCCGACGCATCGCAGATCCTTGAGGAGCCGCAGGCGTCGAACACGCGGGAGAATCTGCTGTTTTCGTCGAAGCTTGCCGAGGCGGCGGGACTTGATACGTCGCGCGTGCTGATCGTCACGAGTGATTTTCATATGTGCCGTGCAAAATATATCGCAAGGACGCTCGGCATGGAGCCCTATGGGCTATCCAGCGGCACATGGCCGTGGATCCTGAAGGTAAATTATACGCTGCGTGAGGTCTTCGCGTTCTGCAAGGCGGTTTATCAGGCGCACCGTTGACTTTCCGTGCCCCTGTGATAGAATGATGTAAAGAACGACACAAAAAGGAGTGTTTTTTATGAGCGGATGCAGCGGCAACTGTTCCAGCTGCGGAGAAAGCTGTTCTGACCGCAAGCAGGAGAGCCTGCTTGCCGAACCCAACAAAAATTCGCAGGTGAAAAAGGTCATTGCAGTCGTCTCCGGCAAAGGCGGCGTCGGCAAATCGACCGTCACGTCGATGCTGGCCGTCGCCATGCAGAAGCTGGGGTACAAAACAGCCATTCTCGATGCAGATGTCACCGGCCCGTCCATCCCCAGAGCCTTTGGCCTGCACGAGCAGATTGTGGGCAGTGACGACGGTATGCTCCCCGCTGAGACGCCCGAGGGCATTAAGGTCATGTCCATCAATCTGCTTCTTCCGAACGAGACGGATCCCGTCATCTGGCGCGGCCCGGTCATCGGCGGCGCAGTCAAGCAGTTCTGGACGACGTGTGCTGGGGCGATGTGGATTATATGTTCGTCGATCTGCCGCCCGGAACGGGCGACGTGCCGCTGACGGTTTTCCAGTCGCTTCCGGTTGACGGGGTGATTCTTGTTACAAGTCCGCAGAGCCTCGTGTCCATGATTGTCTCCAAGGCCGTCAACATGGCGCGGATGATGAACGTACCGGTCTATGGCTTTGTGGAGAACTACAGCTATTTCCAGTGTCCGGACTGCGGCAAGCGCGTGGAGATCTTCGGAAAGAGCAAGCTTGACGAACTGGCGCTGCAGTTCTCCCTGCCCGTCCTCGCCCGCCTGCCGATCGACCCGGCTGTCGCCGCCAGCTTTGACGCCGGCCGGATGGCCCAGGTCAACACCGACCCCGTCATGCCCGCCGCCGAACTGATGGCCAAAGCCTGAACTGCCCGCCGCAGCGGACCGCTCCCCTTCCAGGGGAGCTGGCGCCGAAGAAGGCGACTCAGAGGTTGTCACAGATTTGAGAAAAACCCAAACCGCAAAACAGAAGAAACGGGCTCAGAGGTTAAGAGGCCGCGAATGCGGGGTTCGCGGTTTCTGACGCGCCTTCCGGCGGCCCCTTTCCTTTTCCGTCTTGCCGGAAAAGAAGGGGGGGAGAAAAGGGCGCTGGGTTACGGTTGGGTGCTTTCTGCGTCTGAATTCAGGTAAGCACCAATGTTTCGGTTTGGCGTTCCACTCGGCGGTCACCTTACGAGATTTTTTACTACGCGCCGCCTGATACGCGGGAACCAGGTTTGCGAGCAGTTGCCTTTGAATATCTGCCGTCAATAGAAGGTGCAGGCCGGATTTGCTGGTCTGCACCTTTTTGCATTGGTCTTCTGTATTTGCTTGGACGGCTCCCCTTGCACTCCAAAAAGGGGGAGCTGGCAGCCGAAGGCTGACTGAGAGGTTGTATCAAATTTGCAACGACCTCTCCGTCTCGGCGCCGAGCCACCTCCCCTGGAAGGGGAGGCTTTGGGACTGCGCACTCCAAAGGCTTCCCCTATGAGGGGAAGCTGTCGCCGCAGGCGACTGATGAGGTGGGGCAGCTTCATGCCGCATGCAATACCCCCTTGTTATTTGCCGCAGCTTCGTGTAAAATAGATATAATATTGCGATTTCTGAACAGAAATCAGGAGGATCATCATGCAGTGGATTGAAGTGACCATCAAGACCGCGCCGGGGGCGATCGACCTTGTGTGCGACCGGCTGACCGTGCTCGGCTTTGACAGCTTTATCGTGGACGATCAGGATCAGTTCCACGAATTTCTCGAGGAAAACCGCCAGTACTGGGACTATGTGGACGAAGGGCTCGAGCAGCAGATGCAGGGGCTCTCGCAGATCCGGCTGTATCTGGAGGAGGGCCCGGCCGTGCCGGAGACCATCAGCCAGCTGAAGGACCAGCTCGCCGCGCTGCGCGCGCAGTACCCCGCGACCGACTTCGGCTCTCTGGACGTTCAGCTGGCCAACGTCAAGGACGAGGACTGGGAAAACAACTGGAAGCAGTATTATCAACCGCTGCCCATCGGCGAAAAGCTTCTTGTCGTACCCGAGTGGCTGCACCCGGAGAACCCGGAGAACCGCGTTGAGGTTCTGCTCGACCCCGGCATGATCTTTGGAACCGGCGCGCATGCGTCCACGCAGATGTGCATGCGCGAACTCGAACGGGCCATTCAGGGCGGTGAGCAGTGTGCTCGATCTCGGCAGCGGCAGCGGCATTTTATCTATCACCGCCGTTCTGCTCGGCGCGGCCCACGCCACGGGCGTGGACATTGACCCAAAGGCCGAGGATATTGCCCGCGAAAACGCCGCCATCAACCAGATCTTTGCCGACCGCTTTACGGCCGTTACCGGCGATGTAATCGGCGACAGAGCCATGATGGAGTCGCTCAAGGGGCATTACGACGTGGTGCTGGCCAATATCGTGGCTGATGTTATCATCCCCCTTAAGCCGCGTTGTTCCGGAATTTTTGCAGGAGGACAGCATTTTCATCTGCTCCGGCATTCTCAATACGCGCCTGGCCGAGGTTCTGGCCGCGTTGGAGAAAAACGGCCTGCAGATTCTTTCCACCGAACAGCAGGAGGACTGGTGCCGCGTCACCGCCGCCCTGCTCGAGACCTGACGGGAGGGGTCATCTGTGCGTATTTTTTCCTACCGCAACAAACGGGCGCTGCGCCGCGCGCTTCTGATCGCGCTGCTGGCCGTGGTGCTGATCGGGCTGCTCATTCTCGCGCGCATCAGCTACCTGGGCCGCTACGCAGTCTATTCGCCGGACGGCGTCTACTTCGATAAGACGCAGAAGCTGCAGCGGGAGGACGTCCCCGCCGCCGCGCCGGCGGCGGACCCGGAGGAATATCCGTTCGAGACCATCCTCTCCGCCTCCTCCGGCGAGGAGGAGACCGGGCCGGATACCGTCCAGCTGCAGGGCTACTATATCTCCACGACCATGCTGGCCAACGGCGTCGACGAGGTCCGCCAGGCGCTGCAGGCCGCCGACGGCTATAACGCCGTGCTCATCGACGTCAAAAGCCCCCTCGGCAACTTCTACTACTCCACCGACATCGCCGACGCGCAGACCGCCGACGCGGATATCTCCGCCTGTGACGCGCTCATTCAGGAGCTGACCGAGACGCCCGACCTGATCGTCGTCGCCCGCGTCCCCACGTTCTCCGACCCGAATTTCGTCGCCAAGCACTATTCCTCGGCCCTCACCACGACCTCCGGCGATCTGTGGATGGACGAGCGCCGCTGCTACTGGCTGCGGCCGGACTCGATCGACGCGCAGAGCTATCTGGCCGCCATCGCGCTCGAGCTCGATTCGCTGGGCTTTGACGAGGTTCTGTTCGACAATTTCTACGTGCCGAGCGACAGCTCCATCGCCTGGGATACCGAGGCCATCACGCCGGTCGCCGCGCTGGAGGACTGCGCAGAAAACCTGACCGCCAACCTGACCGGCAGCAGCATCCGCCTTGCGCTCGGCACGAGCGTGCCGTCCGTCGCGCAGTACGCCAGCCGCGTCTTCGTCACGACGGAACGGGCCAACGACGTGCTCTCCATGACCGACGCCATGACCGAGGTCCTGCCGGACCCCGCCACCCAGCTCGTCTTCATCACGACCTCTCACGATACCAGATTCGACGCCTCCGGCGTCATCCGCCCCCTCCTCGGCGACAGCAGCGGAGAATGACGGCGGTCCCCCCTGCCCCGGCAGCTCCGCCTGGGTACAAAACGTGAAAAAACACAGCGTCGGCTTGCGGGCAGCGCTGCAGTATGATACACTGAAAGCGGCCCTTGGTGGGGCCGCTTTTTAAGGGATTGGTTAGAGATATCTAATTTAGGTTCGGGAGGATACGCGATGTTTTGGGATCGGGTGGCTTGGGTGTATGATGTGTTTGCGAACGGGATCAACCGGCGGGCGAACCGGGCGATGTGCGCGGCGGTGGCGGCGCACATCGGGCCGGAGGACGAGGTGCTGGAAGTGCCTGCGGCACGGGGCTGCTGACCGGCGTGATCGCGGCGCGGTGCAGGGCGCTGACGGCGACGGATTTTTTTCTGAGAAGATGCTCGCGCAGGCAGAACGAAAGTATGCAAACTGCCGCAACGTGCGGTTCGCGCAGGCGGATATCACGAAGCTCGACTACCCGGACGGGCGCTTTGACGCGGTCGTGGCCGCGAACGTCATCCACCTGCTGGACGAGCCGCTGCAGGCGCTGCGGGAGCTTGACCGGGTCTGCCGCCCGGGCGGACGGCTCATCATCCCCACCTACATGAACCGGACGGACAAGGGAACGACCAACCGCGTCTCGGGCGCCATCGGCAGGGCCGGAGCGGATTTCAAGCGGGAATTCACGCTCGAGAGCTATCAGGCGTTCTTCGCGGCGGCGGGATACACGGACGCGCGCTATACGCTCTGCGAAGGGCGCATCCCCTGCGCGGTGGCGGTCCTGCAAAAAGCGGAAGGAGGCGACGGCATGAAGGTCACGACACTGGATGAGGCCTCGATCCGGGACATCGGGCAGGCCTTCGGTTACTATGATTACGGAGAAGAGCACGGGCTGATCGACGCCTTCCCGAGCCGGGACGCCGCGGCGGCCTTCATCTGCGGCTATGTGCGCATGGCGCTGCAGGGCGGGATGCTGCACGACGAGCCCCGCGCGGCGAGGGCTACCTTGCCTATAAGCGCCCGGGGCAGAAGCTCTCGCTGCGGGCGATGCTCCCGCTGGCAAAGGGGTTTCTCGGCGCCATGGCTCTTCCTTTTTCGCTCGTCCGCTTCACGCGGATCATGTCGCAGGGGCGGCCAGGGGCTGGACCGGGAAAAGAAGCCATACATCTTCGTCGGTCTGGTCTGCGTGCGGCAGGCGTATCAGGGGTAGGGGGCTATATGCGCAAGGTCATGGAGATGGCCTTCGCCGAGGGGCGACCGGCTGGGCATTCCGGTGATCCTGGAGACCGACGCCCGGTCCAAATGCGACAAATACCTGCATCTCGGCATGGAGCTTGCCGGTACGCGCCGGTTCGGCACGCACGGTCTGCTCTATGACCTCATCCGATACCCGGCAGCAACATAAAAATCATATTCCCGCCTGCACCGGCATCTCAGGACCCGGGCGGGCGGGATTTTTTTGCGTCTTTCCGGCCATCGGCGGCAGCTGCATGCTGCGGCATGTATAGAAAGCGGCGGGCGGTGCCATAAAAGGCTTGGAGGGATCGCTATGAAACTTGCTTTTTTGATGCAAAACCCTATGACCGCCCCGGCTTTGACGCCCACGCCGCCGGGACCGGGCTGGAGATCCGGTACTTTGAGACGAAGCTGGGCGAGGACACCGTGCAGCTCGCGCGCGGCTTTGACGGTGTGTGCGTGTTCGTCAACGACACGGTGAACGCGAAGGTCGCAGACGAGCTGTACCGGCTCGGCGTCCGGGTCATCGCGCTGCGGTGCGCGGGCTTCAACAATGTGGATACGCGTGCGCATGCCGCGGCAGGCTCCGCATCTTCCGCGTCCCGGCCTACTCGCCCTACGCGGTGGCGGAGCACGCGATGGCGCTGCTGCTGACCGTGAACCGGCACACGCACAAGGCCTATATCCGCACGCACGACTTCAATTTCAGCCTGTCCGGCCTCACGGGCTTCGACCTGCACGGCAAGACCGCCGGGGTGGTCGGCACGGGCAAGATCGGCCGCGTGTTCGCGGAGATCTGCCGGGGCTTCGGGATGCGGGTGCTTGCGTATGACAAGTTCCCGGACCCGGGCAGCGGTCTTTGCTATGCGGCGCTGCCGGAGCTTTTTCATCAGGCGGACGTCATCTCGCTGCACTGCCCGCTCACGGACGAGACGCGGCACATGATCGACGCGGCGGCCATCGCCGGCATGAAGCCCGGCGTCGTGATCGTCAACACGTCCCGCGGCGCGCTGGTGGACACGGAAGCGCTCATCGAGGGGCTTCGCAGCCGGAAGATCGGTGCGGCGTGTCTGGATGTGTACGAGGAGGAGGCCGACCTCTTCTATGAGGACCGTTCGGAGGGCATCATAGAGGACGACACGCTCGTGCTGCTGATCTCCATGCCGAACGTCATCGTCAGCTCGCATCAGGCGTTTCTGACGAAGGAAGCGCTCAACAACATCGCCGCCGTGACCGTCGACAATCTTCTGAAATTTGGGCGCGGTGAGCCGTCCCCGGACACCGAGGTCTGCGCCCCAAAAGAACAGGATCAGCGGCGCTCCTGAGCGCCGCTGGTCGGTTTTCCGGGTCGTTTTCCGCCAGAAAATATCAGGCTTTTTCAAATTCCTTTGCCATGTCCTCAAGCAGCCTGCGGATGGGCAGATGCTGGGGACAGACCTTTTCGCATTTGCCGCATTTGAGACAGTCGGAC